>ENA-UEPG01000037-UEPG01000037.1-human-gut-metagenome-genome-assembly--contig:-NODE-37-length-141608-cov-10.270937_pt1 | contig 141608 bp, 80 predicted proteins | sample MGYA00242893_ERZ507902 | MGnify/ENA primary metagenome ERZ507902 (study PRJEB26167, sample SAMN06115491) | human gut metagenome | host: Homo sapiens | place: China:Gansu | collected 2015-04-23...
TGAAGGTCGATGCTCCAGGTAGTGGTAAACGAAGCATCCTCGTGCGCCACATTCTTGTCTATATCGTCCTGTGACAGCACGTAGTCGCCCAAGAGACGGCGTGATTCGCGCTTGCCTGAGACATATGCCACCCAGTCGAGAGAACGGTTGGCGTACTTCTTATGGCCTTTATAGTGATTCTTCAAATAGCTCCAATTGGAATATATCACCAAAAGCCCATAGTCGCGTACACGTTCAGCCTCGCTGACTTGATTGCGGTTCATACCTGTTTCCCATTTCCACTCGCCCATGGTTACAGGCTCACAATTTTCAGCGTCAAAGCGCACGCCATATTCAAAGTGAGGGAATGAGGTCTTCTTCTTCATATCCTTACTATACCATTGTATCGAGGCACCCATCACCATCGAGTCGGGTTGTTCGGGAGCAAGGCTTTCACCATACTCATCGCGGCCTTCACGTCCCATATTCCAATCGGCGCCAGCCAAGTAACCTATGGTAGCATCGCCCGTACAGTCGCTAAAGAGAGGGGCGGCAAGTTCGGTTTGTTCTCCCGTCTCGATATGCTGGATAGTGACCGACGCAATGCAGTCTCCTTGCATCTTCACGGCTATTGCACGCTGAGAAGCATAGAGGGTGATGTTCTTCTCGGCAGCTATAAAGTCCTCTTTTTTCTGGTCTTCGTAGTAATCTCCCGGTTGGGCGTTGCCGGAACGTTCATGACCGAACTCACGTATCATGCGACCTAATCCCCGGTTAGGCCCCATCTCGATGATTCCCCCCAAATGTACACGTACTTCCGACGAGTTATTACCACCCAGCACAGGACGATCATTCACTAACGCCACCTTGCAGCCTAATCGGGCAGCCGATGCGGCGGCACACATACCGGCTATTCCCCCTCCTACTACTACAAAATCGTATTGACGGGTGGCTGTTGTTTGTTGCTGCAAGCGGGCACGGAGTGCGGCTGTCTCTGCATCCCCCCATGTAGCGGGTTGCGTTTCCTCATCGGTCGTAAGATAAATGGCATCGCAACGTCCATCAAAGCCTGTGAGATCTTTCAGGGCAAGGGTGGTAATCCCTGCTTTCAATGCTACCTTGCCAGCAGACTGCCATTGCCAGGAATTGCCGGTATGTCCTAATATAGCTTTCAGCAATTTGCCACCCAAGGCCAGGCGGAACTTTCCGGGGCCTTCGGCATCGGTCCAAGGTGAAGTCCAGTTGTAAGTACGGACATATATGTAGTAAGTGCCCGCTTGGGGAATGTTGATTTCTGCCGTAGCATCCGCCACAGGGATACCCATACCATGTGCCATGAGATAGGGAGACCCCATTTGATCCATGAACTGCTGGTCGAGCACCCAGCCGCCTCGCTGGCTGAAGCTTTCTGCTTCGATGAGCAGTTCTCCGGCTACAGCCACAAGGCTACAGGCTACGGCTATGCATGTCAGTAAGATTTTTTTTATCACAGCACAGCGTTTTTAAGATTATTGAATAGTTATATCTCCCACTTTTACCCAACCTTTGGCGGTTTGATATTCATCGCGGGCTGAAAGTAAGATACCGATAGCGTTCTCTTTGGTGGTATCGACCACTCCCACCGCCCAAGTGTAAGTACCTGCGGCTACATCGGTGAGCTTGATGTTGCTAGTGTAGGTTTTGGGCTTTCCGCTCATCCAGGTAGCAATATCCGCTTTCTCTTCTATATAGATGCGGGCGGGTTCTTCCGTGTTCTTATCAAGCAGGGCGATAGCCAATTTGTATTTACCACCATATTGCGGCAGATTGGCAGGGCAGTACCCCCAACCCAAGTTCGACCAACGGTGAGTCAATGCTACGTTGCTGCCGCTACGGGCCGTAGTAGGAATAGATAAACGGTCGGGATAAAGACGGTAACCACCTTCGGCTATAAACTCCTTTACCAGATGAAAAGCAGTATTGAACCAGGAGTGTGTTTCACCGGTATTCACGTTGGTATCAAAGCGAAGGTCCATCATATTGACATAACCACCTTTGGCCTCATCATATTCTCCTTGGCGCACTTCGGCAAAATTCTTATAACCGTCACCGGCAATAGAACCGCCATGCGATGATTCCACCCAACCGCCTTCCATAGTAATGGGTACGATGCCATGATAGGTCGTGGTAATGCCACGCTCCCAGTCTTTATAATATTGCTTCATGCCGAAAGCATCGTGACGCAGGCAGAAACCTTTGGCTACGGCACGTTTCACCATATCGGCGGCTACATCGGTATCGACATCGCTAAACTCTTTGGTAGCAAGCAAACAGCGGTGATAGTTGATCATGATAGGCACTTTGGTGAAAAGACGGGACATTACGTCGGTAACCCATTCAAACACTGCTTGTCTGGGAGCTTCATCGCCTGTAGAGTATTTCAGTGTGTGAGTTTCCCCCCATTTGCCCAATCCAAAACCACTCACAAATTGAGTGACGTCAGGGTCATTGTATTTGGCAGCAAAAGCAGTGAGGAATGCTTCATACTCTTTCTGAAAGATGGGGTCGTCAGGATAAGGCGTCCATACATCTACACTGCCGGTAGTAGTGGTGAATCCTTCGGCGCCGGCTTCTTTTACATACTCAGGACAGGCATTTTCATGCTTGTCGCGGCTGTCGCACACAAAGGTGAAGGCAAGCTTCAAGTTGCGTTCTTTGGCTCCTTTCACCAACATCTGGAAACGTTTCGCCGGCTCGGTCTGCAGAGTTTCGTCCCATACATATTTACCCCTTTCAGGGTTGAAATGACTCCAAAGACCACGTACATAGAGGGTATTACCATAGTCGGATACTTTCACGATACCTTCGGACGACTCGAAATTGTCGTAGAGTTCCCAGAAATCCATCATCATACCACTTCCAATACCTGAGTAGATAACCCATCCGCTCATAGGGTTACGCAACAGTTTATAGCGTTCGGGCTTAATGCTGACGGTGGTGTTACCTTCAATATTCCAACTATAGTCGGTTGCAAGGTCATCATCGTCTGAACAAGCAGTAGCTATGAAAGCCGTGGTGGCCAGCAAGCACATCGACAGAGTCTTTATGCTGTTTTTTATTATTCTGTTCATAAGAATATATGTCTTAATTGTTATTGTTTAAAGGTAGAATAAGAAGTGAAGTGATTGATACCTCACCTCTTATTCTGTCATTTTGGATTTATTTAATATCAAAGAGTACAGTGTTATTCTCTATATCCACTACCACATAGTTACAGCCTTCGGGGATGAGGAAGTAAGCATAGCGGTTATCAGCTTGACCTGTTACAGCCTTTTCTACCTTGCCTGCTATTACTTCAGTATATCCATTGTGATCATTACGTTTAGCGTCAGCTGTAGATCCAACAAACCATCCGTTATTAGCATATCGTAAAGTACTGAAGTTCACCCAACCTCTATTTATCTTCCCATAGTTATCTTTATATTCATTACGAGGCAATACATCACCTTTATAAACAAAGACTTTCGGATTGGCAACACTCTGAATAAGATTATACTTCACTTGACAGTATTTGAGGCTTTTGCCTGTTTCTTCGTCAGTACCCGCATCATAAGCAAAGCCGTTGAAACCACCATACATATGCAATACATTGACTTCCTGGCTCCATGGGTTTATCCCCAGTTCGGTATTATTGAACGATACGGTGAGCGGTTTCAAATCAGTAGCAGCCGAATAGATAGTAATGGTCTTCTCCTCCTTATTCAATACAATACGATAAGTGCCATCGGCTGGAATCGTCCAATACTGTCTATCCACTTTGCCGATGAGGGCTTGTCCAAATGTTGCCAATTGGCCATCCTCTATATCATGATTATCAGCCACTTCCGGCACAATAGCCATCGTTTGTTCACCCTCGAAAGTGAGCGGTATGTAGAGGTTACCGGCTTTCAGTTCACCACGCCAAGCATAAAGTTGATCATTTTCGAGAGTTTGAGCTATCTCAATTTGTTCTTCACCTACAGCAGTACCCGCCAGGAACATTTGCTCAGCCTCAACTACCGCACCGGCTTCTACTATCTTCACAGTCTGTTTGCTCATATTCACAGTGATGCGATAGGTAGCTGCCGACGGAATCACCCACGAATTAGCTTCGGCACGGTCGGATATAACACCTGTCATTTCACCGGTGGTTATAGGAGCATCGGCAGTTTCCGGACCAATGGCATTCAACTCGTCGGCATAATCAACAGGAAAGTTAATCTTACCGGCAGCCAAAGCACCTTCGTAGCTATAAATCTTGTTTATCTCGTCTTTCAACGTCAATTTTATATTGTCTTCGCCCACAGCGGAACCTCCCACATAGAGATTATCGGCTTTGTACTGTTTAGGCCCATACGTTTTTATCTTTAATGTAGCCGTAGCAATATCAGGCACCATCAGACGGGGACCTTCAAAATTGGCTGTTACAGTAAACAGTACTTCGCCAATAGTACTGGTGGTAAGTCCGAAATGGTCGACCAGTATTTTCTGCATCTCCTCGTTGGTGTAAGAGCGAAGGAATTCTCCATCATCGTCAAACTCCTTGATATTCGTAGCCTCACTACCGATGAGCTGCATCTCGTATTTATAAGTCGTAATATAATCTTCACCAAAATCGTGAGCGGTACTCCACTTCAGAGTGACAGCCGTTTCGTTGGGTTTGCTCTCATCAAGCTTGATATATTCACCCGAAGGAGCCAGCTCAATCTCCGACTGATTGCGTGAGGCAGTATTGTCTATATCCTCTTCACACGAGGTGGCAAGCATGCTCATCATTCCCACAGCCACCACACCAAGGCTTCTATATAAATGCATTGTTTTCATGTTCGTAATAGTTTATAGGATTAATAACCCGGATTGTTGGGCAATAAGTTGGGACACAATTCCACATCATGTGTAGGCAGCGGCCACAAGTATTCGCGTTCGGGAAAAATGCGTTTAGCACCCTGCGAACAATAACCGGCATTGAAGAGAGCTGAAAAATCAGCCAGACCGTCTTCGTCGATTTGCGGGGTCATTCCCCAGAACCAGAGGTTCTTGTTCACTACATTATTCAGCAGTTCCGTAGGGTTGATTAGCATGATATAGTTGTAACCGTTCAATGCTTTCCCCGCCAATTTCCAACGCATCAAGTCTTGCAGGCGTTGGTTCTCCATGGCAAACTCCATGCGGCGCTCTATACGCAGGGCACGGCGTAACTCTGTCTGGTCGGTAGTAGTCACGGCAGGATAACTGTCTGTTGCTGTCACATTCACACCATAAGCGCGGGCACGTACCATATTGATGGCTTTCAGCACACTGTCGTCAATCCGGTTCAGTTCTATCATGGCTTCGGCATAAATCAACAGTACATCGGCATAGCGTATTACAATGTAGTCTTGCTCTACCTTTTGGTCTACTGTCCAGGAAGCATCAATACCTTTTTTCCACAACAAGCCCGTATATGAGCTATATTGATTTACGATACGGGTATCTTGATTGCTCTGTGTCTTGCCCGTAGTATAGTTCATCACGGTTTTGGCCGCAGGACTAGGGTCATATTCGAAACCGCAGTGCTCGGTGTTGAACTCAACGATAGTCATTGTACAACGCGGGTCACGGTTCTTGAAAGGGTTGCGGGGATCGAACAGCGGAGACTCGTCAATAGGCAGTCCGTCAGTACAGAGATACGCAGCCAGAAGATCCCATGAAGGATTATACGAACCATATCCCCCAGCATTACGGGGAAGACCGTTCTTCACAATCCAAGAATCGAGCATCACTTCGTTTTCAATGGAACGAGGTATCACAAACACTTTCTCATCGTTCAGTTTGGTACTCTGCTTGAAAAGCTTGGCATAGTCGGGCTCCAAAGAATAAAGTTTGAGATCCATACAAGCTTTGGCAGCTTGAGCAGCTATTTCATAGTCACCGATATAGAGGGCAAAACGTGCTTTCATAGCCAGCGCCGCACCCTTGGTGGCATGTATATTCTCACCCTGTCCATAGCTTTCGGGCAAACCGGCAATGGCTTTATCGAAATCAGCGTACACCAAAGGAATCACTTCCGCTTTAGGCCTGCGACCACGCTGCAAAGCTTCGGAAATAGTAATAGTCTCCTCTTGATAGGGCACGTCACCATAGAAGAAAATCAGTTCGGCATACTTGCAGGCACGGCAGAAGTAAGCCTCACCGGCATAGCGGTCGTACACTTCCTGAGTCACAGAGCCCTTTGCCTTATGCATATTCTCAAGCATTGTGTTGGCGCGGGCAATGAGTTTGAATGATTGTTGCCACAAAGCATATACTTCGTACTGCTGACCGTTCATAGTTCCATCAAGTATGGTTCCACCGCTTCCCGGATTACGGTTCGTCTGACGATAGGTGGTGTTGTCCGACCATTGTTCGGACGAACTAAGAGGTTCCTGCCAATAGCCCAAGATGTAAAAGTCATTGGAAGCCAGGCGCAATTCTGTTTCAGTTGTGTACCATGACTCGGTATTACCTTGTGATCTGGGTACCAGGTCCATACTCTCACAAGCAGCAAGCCCCAGGCACATTCCGGCTAATAATAATATCTTTGTTTTCATATTCTACTCCTATTTATTTAAAAGTTAACTTGCAGACCCATTACTAAAGAAGTGGTAATCGGATAAGCTTTGTAGTTCATTTCAGGATCCCAACCATCGGGGAAATTACTCAAACAGAAAAGGTCACTACCGCTCACATAGAAGCGGACACGATTTATACCAGCCTTTTGCGTCCAAGTTTCAGGCAGGGTATAACCCAATGTGAGATTTTTCAAACGAAAATATGAACCGTTGAACATCCAAAAGCTAGATGTGGCGTAGTTATTGCTCTTCGATACGTTCGAAAGCCGGGGATATTTGGCTGACAAATTCTCTTCAGCAGTATTGAAGGGACTCCAATATTTACCTTCGAGAATTGACGGCACGTTACCATAGTTATCACGCAAAGGTTGTACCATAGCAGTAGAAAGGTACGAATTCTGTTTGCCGATACCTTGGAAAGCAATGCTGAAGTCAATCCCTTTGTAGGAAGCATTGAATGTACCGCCATACTGAAAACGAGGAAGTGAGTTACCCAAGGGGACACGGTCGTACTCAGGGCTGATGATACCATCGGGTACACCATCAGGACCACTGATATCACGATATTTCAAGTCACCCACCGTTACGGTAGTACTTGTACGGGCCGAATTGTTCACTTCTTCCTGAGTCTGATAGATGCCATCGCACACATAACCATAATATTCATTGAAAAGAACACCGGCACGCTTAATCTTACCACCGCTGATTTGCTCGCCATCATTCATATAATCAATTTTTGAGAGAAAGTCAGAGAAATTCACATTCACACCATACTTGAAGTCTCCTATCCGGTCGTTCCATGCCAGTTCGATATCATAACCATGAGTAGACATCTTACCCGCATTTGTACTGGGATTGTTGTATCCCATGAAGTAAGGTATTTCGATATTCAGCAACATGTCCTTAGTCTGCTTCCAATAATAGTCAAAGTGGAACTGTAGACGGTTGTTGAAGAAGTTGGCATCCAAACCGATGTCGGTACTGGTAGTGGTTTCCCAAGTAATATCTTCTACAGCCAACACAGCAGGGCGGGCTGTCTTATCAGAAACAACACTTCCGTCGGCCATATAAAATAATGAATTACCAAAGCTCATCAAAGCAATATAGGGGAAATAATTGTCACCGATACGTTCGTTACCCAACATACCCCACGAACCACGCAACTTCAAGAATGAAAGCCAGTCCCAATTGAGGTTCTTCATGAATTTTTCTTCGCTCATTACCCAACCTGCCGAGAATGAAGGAAAAGTACCCCAACGGTAACCTTTGGCAAAACGTGAACTACCATCGTGGCGTACATTGGCCTGAAACAGGTAACGATCGGCGTATGAATAGATAACACGGCCGAAAACTGAATTAGAAGTATACTCATTACCTTTACCGCTATTGGTCTGGAAATCTTCCGAACCGATATTGAGGTAAGGATAACCGGTAAGTTCGTATTTATCACGGGCTGCAGTCAGTTCTTCGTCCTTCATGTAATAGTTCTCAAAACCTGCCATCACTGTAAGATTATGATTGCCAAAGGTTCCCATATAATTAGCAATAAGTTGGCTGGTGACGTGATAATTATCCTTACGGGTTTCCTCAAGCGAATTAGTAGTCCATGTGCTGCCGGAGTCGAAATAACCGCCAAAAGTTTCGGGGTCATCGGCGAGGGTATATCCGCATGAGTTTTTAAACGCTTTCTTCTTTTGATAATTGATAAAAGGAGATACGATACCTGAGATGCTTAATCCCTTGATGGGCTTGAAAGTCAGCGAACCTTTACCTGCCACCTGGGTACTGTGAGCCACTGAGTTACCACCGGCAACAAGCAGTCCGTAGGGATTCGCGCCACTCTTACCTGAAGCCAGACGACCATCATCCCAAGTAGCGGGGTAGATAGCAGGCATCTTACGCATGGTATCGAAAGGATCATAATTTTTAGTACTACTCTTAGCATGACGGATATTCACGTCTATTTGGGCACTAAGTTTGTCGTTGATATTAAAGTCGTTGTTCGAACGAAACATATAACGTTGGAATCCACGGCCATCGTAAAGTCCGTCCACCTCGTCATACGAAAGAGTAGCTACCGACTTTACCGCTTTATTACCGCCCGATACGGAGAGAGTGTGAGTCATGCGGGGAGCACTCGACTTCAAAATCAAGTCAGTCCAGTCGGTAATGGGGTAGTTGTTGGGATCGGTAGCATTATACTTTACCCAATTCTTTGTTTGGTCGGCCGTGTATTCCTGAAAAAAACCGCCGGTAGGATTATCATTATACTTCAACTCGTTGCTCATCTCCAAGTAACGGGTAACTCCTACCATATTGGGTTGTTTGGTAGGGATTTCCCAACCAAATTCGGCATTGTACTTCAAGTTGATTTTACCGCTATCATTACCACGCTTGGTAGTAACCAAAATAACACCGGCAGCAGCTTTCGAACCGTAAATACTGGCTGCCGCAGCATCTTTCAGTACCGAGATACTCTCGACATCATTAGAGTTCACATAATCAAGCGAGCTTTGTACACCGTCTACAATTATCAATGGACTCGATTCACCCATAGTAGTAATACCACGCACACGGATAGAAGCGGCACCAGAACCGGGAGCCGAGTTATCACGCGTCACCATCACTCCCGAAAGTGATCCTTGCAGGGCATTGGAAAGCATAGCTGTGCGTTTGTTCACCAACTCTTCCCCTTTCACGGCTGCCACCGCACCGGTGAGGTCTTTCTTCTTTACCGTACCGTAACCGATAACCACTACTTCATTAAGTGCTTTACTGGCTTCTTCCATAACAACAGCATACATGTTCTTGCTGTCTATCCGCACGGTTTTGTCATTATACCCAACATAGCTGATGAGCAGTTCGCTACCCTCAGGAACATCTATCTGAAACTTACCGTCAAGGTCGGTAATGGTAGCTGCTTCACTACCTTTCACGCGAATTGTAGCACCAATCATCGGAAGATCGGTAGCATCAACTACCTGTCCCGAGATACGCTTCGCTTTTTTCACCTGAGTGGTAACCCTTTTAGAAGGATTGACAGTGATAGTTACCTGACGGTTCTGAATGTGATATTTCAAATCGGCCAGCCGGCATACTTCCGTCAAAATAGCATCAATCGACTTTCCTTGCAGTTCGATGTTTACTTTGTTGTTGAGACGATCTTTCACAGGTTGGTCATAAACAAAAACATATTGGCTATGTTTCTCAATGTAGTCGAACACTTGTTTCACTGTCGAATCTTCGGCTTTAAGGATATACATCCCATTTACCTTTTCGAACGAAACAGTCGACGCGCCGGAATAAGCAGGTACAGACAGTAGCCCAGCCAGGCAGAAAGCTTTTGCCAAGCTTGTCACCGTAGTTGTGATTGTTTTTCGATTCATAATATAAGATTAATAATTAATATTTATTGCATAACGATTTATGAGTAATCTGCCGGTTACTTGTTGATTTTAAGTTTGCCGACTTTGCACCATCCCTCAAACAGAAGATTCTTGTCGACCGCCATTTTCAAGCCCGGCTGACATGCTTTGGTTGTATCAACCAGACCGATAAGCCAAGTGTAACTTCCCTTTTGAAGTCCATCCAATTTGACAGTGGTAGTATAATGACCATCGTGACCTTGCACCCAAGTTGAGAGGTCGGCCTCATCTACAAGCTGTTTTTTTACAATGTTATGATGAGTATCCATCAAAGCGATGCATACTTTATATTTTCCTTTCCACTGGGGAATGTTGGTAGGACAGTATCCCCAACCCAGATTACGCCAATTGTGCTGTACGCTCACCTGCTCGCCTGAACGGGCTTTATTTACGAAACTGACCTTAGTAGGATAGAGCCGATATCCTCCCTCACGTTCGAAACGCTTCACCAAATCGAAAGAGGTATTAAACCATGAGGCAACTTCATCGCCTATGCGAAGATCCATCATATTGACATGGGCGTTACGGCTCTCTTCGTACTCGCCCAAGCGCACATCCTCCGAATGACCTTCACGATACTTGCCGCTGGGATCAATCCAGTAACGATGATGTGCTCCGGTAATCCACCCTCCCTCCATAATGATGGGCAAGCGAAAGCGGTAAGCACGGGCAAAATCTTTTTCCCACTGTTCGTAATAACCAGTCATCCCAAAAGCATCGTGACGAATAGTGTATCCTTTGGCAATGGCCCTTTCGAGCAATCTTTTACTATCAGGGTGTGGTTCTGCCCAACTGATGGTATCTCCGACCAAACGATGGTAGTTTATCACCAATGGCACACGTTTGAAGGCTTTTGCATAGGCATCGGTAATCCACTCAAAGACTTCTTCTTTATTTGAGTAGTTATTATATTTCACACCGTGTGCTTCACCCCACTTACCAAGTCCATAGGCATCAATAAAATCCACCTTATCAGGATCGTCAAAGGCAGCGGCAAAAGCTTGAAGGAATTTCTCGTATTTTTGCTGGAACACGGCATCATCCGGATAAGGCGACCATACTTGAGGATTATTGGGGTCTTGGAAACCTTTTGCACCGGCCTCCTTTACATAAAGAGGTGTGTTCTGTCCCTGATCACGACTATCTACATTGATGCGGAAAGCCAAACGCATGCCACGTTCACGCACCGAAGCGAGCAATTTATAGATACGTGAGTCGGGATCGTTCCATACATACTTCCCCTCTTTACTCTCAAGCATATTCCAATTGATGCGAACGTAACATGTACCGGCGTAATCGCTCACACGAACAGTGGAATCCCCACCATTTACGGGCATAGCATCATAGCGTTGGGTCTGCCAAAAGTTTTCATCCCATGCACGTCCCAGGTACATCACCCAACCCGTAAGGGGATTTTTGAGTACAGAAGTGGTATCAGGCTCAAAGCATACTGTCTGATTAGGTACCCTCACTCCTTTAATTATAGCTTGTGTATGTGCCTGCATCCATCCACAGAACGTCAAAGCTGCTATAAAAAGCATAAATGTGCATAACAAAGTGTGTTTTCTCATCTTTCTCAATGGTATTAATGGAGTACAACATTTCCTTTCGAAAAGGGACGTGAATCTCCTATACCTTACTATGAAGGCATTACAAATTGATTAATAAAAAGTTTCTATGTAATTATTTTATTCGGGAGTAATCAGTAATAAAAGTAATTACTCCTTCACTAAATAGATCGTATCACCATGAATTTTCATTCGGGTTTGCGTCATGGTTTCAATGGCTTTCAAAACGTCCTTTACCTGATCGTCAAGTACCAGTTTGCCGTAAAGTTTATTAGCCGATATCTTATCATCAAACAGAATAGTCACCCCGTAATAATGACTGAGCCGTTGGGCTACAGACTCTACCCTTTCACCGGCAAGGTTTATCATCCCTTGCATCCAGCAAGTATATTCGTCGGTATTCACTAATCGTTTTTCAGCAAAGCCACCCTCTTGCAAACTTACCAATTCATTCGGTTTCATGCGAACCCGGTCATTGTTTGTCGTTTTCAGCTCTACCGCTCCTTGAACCAACACCACTTGCGAATCCGAAGTATCGTAGTTGTTCACATTAAATCTTGTTCCAAGTACCTTCACTCTAAAATTATCGGAATGAACCAAAAACGGATGCTCTGCATCGTGTGCCACATCGAAGTAAGCCTCACCTTTCACATATACCTCACGGCACTCACCCTCAAAGCGTTTGGGATAACGGACAATCGTACGTGAGTTGGCTACGACCTTTGTGCCATCAGCCAACATCAGCGTCATCTTTTCGCCGACAGGCACTTCCACCTCTTCATCATATGCATCAGCCATCAATTCCGTAACTTCCATATGGGACAGACCGTCCATCGTATCCTCTGCAACTATATATTTTATACCTATTAAAAGAAGCAGCGTGGCAGCCACTGAACCAACATACATCAAAACGCGTCGCTGCCTGGATTTACGTTCTTGTTGATGCATTTTCAAAAAAGCCTTTTTCTTAATGCCGGAGATATCTATCTCGGCGGGGGTGCTATGTTCTATAAACGACTTCAACTTGATGTCGCCCTGCAAATCCCCATATGTATAATCATTAATATCTTTATCCATCTTCAATTCTTTTTATCCTTTCAATATCTTTTTCCTTTTTATAATCTTCTCATGAGAAGTTCCCTTCTATTTATAAAGACGCAAAGGTTAGATTTATCTATAGGTTGGAATTCTATTTTTTTCTTTCAGTACTGTTTTTTTTCTAAATTACCCGTCCACAAGTCTCTTTCTCAAAGCATTCATAGCATATCCTATATGGTAATTCACCGTAGGAAGCGAGATTTGCAGCATACGCGCAATTTCCGCATAAGGCATCTGCTCCAGTTTTGCCAAAAAGAACACATGCTTGCACTTGGGCGGCAAACTATTGATTGCTTCATTCAAGCATTGGAGTTCTTCGCGTGAAAGCATATTATCCATTGGAGTTTGCATATCAGGGAAAGAGAAATCCTGAAGTTCCTCAAAAGATATCTCTTGATTACCCTTTGCCTCTTTGCGCAGATAAGAGATTGACTTACGATATACAATCGTATTCAACCAACTCAACATGCTGGCTATTTCCAAAAGCGTCTTACGTAATTTCCACACTTCGAAGAAAACATCACCCACCACTTCTTCAGCCATTTCCTTATTACCAAGGATACCAAAGGCATGATAGTATAACCTCTTCGAATATCGGTTCATGAAACTATTAAAAGCTAGCTCATCCCCTTTGGAAATCAACAAAAGTTCTCTTTCCAGGTCTTCCATTTAATTAGATTACTATTTTATATATTTACAGGCGCAGGATTCTTATGTATTATATAGGTCAAGTCTCATAATATTAACTTTCTTTACCAATTAGCCTATTTTCCCCCAACAATGAGAAAAGCTATATCATCACTCGAAAAACGGAGTTTGATATAGCTCTTCCACACTTAACAGCTACCATCTGGATCTTACAGAACGAGCTTTTTAGTTTTGCTACAGTTCTTCTCCATAAAGACACAAATTATCTTGCCATTTTATAGATTTCATTGCCCGCCATCAAGAAAGCGCCGACTCCATAAACTTCCGTCATATCACGAGTCACTTTCTTCGGATCAGCACCGATTTGCTGTACATAGCCTAGTTTCCCATCCGGTTCCACTGCCGATAACAATGCCTTCCATCCCTTTATCATCACAGGAAGATAAGTCACCTTATCCAACAACCCTTCGTTAATACCATAGGCTATGGAATAAACTATAAAAGTAGTGCAACTGGTTTCCGGTGACGGATAAGAAGCAGGGTCTAACAGACTTGCGTGCCAGAAGCCATCAGGATGCTGCAATCCGGCAATCCGTGTAGCCAGTTTCACAAACAGTTCCTCATAGAATTTGCGGTTCTTGTCTTTTCGAGGTAATTCTTTCAATATTTCAACCAGACCACCAAGCACCCAACCATTACCACGACCCCAAAAGACTTTCTTGCCATTAGCTTCACGCTTATCAAAATAGCGCCAGTCACGGTAGAATAAATTTTCTTCCTTATCGAACAAGTAATCATAAGTCGCTTTATACTCACGGTTCATAAACTTGATGTATTTCTTGTCTCCGGTCAGCATATACAGTTTGGCATATACAGGGGGAGCCATGAAGAGGGCGTCACACCAAGTCCAGCGTTCCAAAGTTTTCAAGTCACCTTCCACTAATTTGAAACTGCCTTTAGAAGGATGATTGATAATCCATTCCGTACGAGCCAATGTTGGTACAATCATCGCTTCATCCTTATATTTGCGATATAAATCCAAAAAGGATTGTGACACGGCAATATCATCAGCATGATAAAACCGTTTGTCCGGCTGCCAGCAATTCCGGCGACCTATACGGGTCAACCATTTATAGTAAGTACCATCACCGTCTTCTTTCTCTGCCAATTCAGCCCAATCGACCATACCGACATAGAGAGCACCTTGCGGCCAGTTCAGGTCGTCATGTTCAAGAGCCGGATGTGGATTGGCAATTTGCCAATCCGCAACCTTTCTCATGATAGACTTAACTTCGGACTTTTGGAAAGGGATTTCTACCGCTCTCACGAAAACACTGCATAAAAGGTATGCGCCTAACAAGAATATCTTTCTCATATTATCAATTCTTTACTTTCAGTCTATCAATTCCAGTTTCACCTTTTTATCCTTCACTTGTACATAATAAGTACCTTTTTCCAAAAAGCGTTTACCGTCTCCATCAATAAAGCCCAAGTCACGTAATAAATCCACTTCAAATCTGAAAGTTCTGGTTTCACCGGCCCTAATCGTTTGCTTCTCAAAATATTTCAATTCTTTTACCGGACGGGTAATCATTGAATAAGGGTCTGTAATAAACCAATGGACAGTTTCCGCACCATCCCTGTCGCCAGTGTTGGTCACCGCAACTTCTACTGTCAGTTTATCTCCCTTTTTTAGTTGAGTAGCAGATGCCTTGAGGTCGTCATACTCAAAAGTAGTGTAACTCAATCCATGTCCGAACTCATAGAGCGGTTCTATCGTCAGGTCTTGATACTTGCCCTGATGAGGACGGGCACTCTGCCGCCGGTTATAATAGATGGGAATCTGTCCGGTTGCATACGGAAAAGTAATGGGCAACTTGCCGGAAGGATTGATTCTTCCCGTCAAAATGCCCGCAAGCGGTTTGCCTCCGGCAATGCCCGGTTGCCAGATTTCGACAATGGCGTCACAAACCGGCTCCAGACGGCAAAGTTCCAACGGACGTCCGTTGGAGAGAATCAGCACAATCGGTTTGCCGGTCTTCTTCAGTTCCATCGCTAATTTCTCCTGTATCTTCGGCAAGGCAATGGAAGCACGCGAAGCATTCTCCCCGCTCCAGTTCCGCTTTTCACCTAGACAAAGCAGGATGACATCCGCCTTCCCGGCCGTAGCGACAGCTTCGGCAAAGCCCGATTCATCCTTACCGTCAAAGTCGCATCCTTTGGCATACAGCAGTTGTGACGGGTCTTTCAGTTCCAGTTTCAGCCCGTCATAAATTCCTACCACATCACCGTCCTTGCCGTGAGCAGTCCAAGAGCCTAACAAGTTCCAGCGATTTTTACCTAACGGACCTATGACCGCCACCTTTGTATCCGCCGCCAATGGCAAACGTTTCTCCTTGTTCTTTAACAGCACAAAAGACTCTTCCGCCAATTTCTCTGCTATTTTTATATCTTCCGGCTGCAAGAAGCGCTCCTTTTCTGTCGTCTCTCTTATGTAAGGATTCTCAAACAAGCCCAGGCGGAACTTCAAACGAAGGATGCGGCGAACGGCATCATCCACAATCTCCACCGGCACCTTGCCCTCCCCTACTAATTCTTTCAGGTATTTGTCATATCCGCGGGACATCATGTCCATATCCACGCCTGCCATGATTGCTTTTTCGCTGGCTTCCTTCAGGTCTTCCGCCGCTCCCTGGGAAATCAACTGTACAATGGAACCCCAATCCGAAACTACAAATCCGTCATGCCTCCAACGACCTTTCAATACCTCTCTCATCGTATAATGATTGGCAGAGGCGGGTACACCGCTTATATCATGAAAGCCACTCATCAGGGTAGCGGCACCCGCCTTCACTCCCATTTCATAGGGAAGCATATAGGTATCCCAAAGAGTCTGCGGAGAGATTTCCGTATATACGTAGTCACGTCCCGCTTCCGAAGCTCCATAACCGATATAATGTTTCAGGCAAGCGGCAATATGCTCCCCGTCCGCCAAATTATTACCTTGATATCCTTTCACTGAAGCTACAGCAAAAACTCCGTTCGTATACGGGTCTTCCCCATATCCTTCGGAAACACGCCCCCAGCGAGGATCGCGTGCCACATCAATCATCGGCGAGAACGTCCAGTCCAATCCTGCCAGACGCGCTTCCTTGGCAGCCATGGCGCAAGCTTTCTCAACCAAAGCCGGATTCCACGAACAAGCCTGCGCAATGGAAATCGGGTAAACAGTACGGAATCCGTGAATCACATCGTGCCCGAACAGTACAGGTATCCCCAACCGCGACTCTTCCATCGCTTTCTTCTGTATGTTGTTACGCAGGCGGGGACTAGTGCTATAATAAAGAAGCGCACCGATTTCCGCAGGGATATTCTTCACCTCCTCACCAATATTGTTCGCGTTCGTATTCCGTCCCGCAACGTACTGGCTCAGTTGAAGCACTTTCTCTTCCATTGTCATCCGCAAGAGTAAATCCTCCACACGCTTCTCCGTCGGAGCTTTCGCGTCTTTATATACGGCAGGCTTCTCATTCTTCGCCTCAAGCATACAAAACGCCGCCCAAAGGCACACCCCACACGCTATCAACCTTTTTTTCATCATGGTTTCTTTCATTTAATTAAATATAGCTTTATCTGACAGGCGCATGGTGCGCTTGCCGTTACTTTTCAGTTCAAAAACAGTCAAGGAATTTGCTCCCTTTTGCAATGTTTCTGCCGGAAGTTGTATAGATTGCTGCGCATTCTGTTCCCAGTAAGAGCCCGCATAATGTCCGTTCACCCATACTTCTCCCATTCCCCAACCGGAGACATCCAGATAAGTATCAGCGGGGGTTTCTACTGTAAAAGTCCCTTTATAGAAACAAGGGCGACCACCGTCCGTTTGTGGTGTGAAAGTCAGTTCACCGACTGCACAATCGCGTACCGCCAAAGGAATCATTCTCCAATTCCCTATTTCCGTATCCGACAAGGTGATACTGCCAAAAAGCCCTTTGGAATTATCCAATATCTCCGGTCCATAGGTGATACGGCCGATATTTTCCGCATATAGTTGCAAGGTGTGCTTGCCTGCAAGCACCTGTAAGGGGATTGCTTTCTTCTCTTCCGTCATCCATCCCTGTAACTTTCCATCTACATATACGGCGGCATAGTCTCTTACATTTTCCACCGTCAATATCGGGTTCTCCTCCTCTGCCGTGATTGTGGCCTCATAAAGGGCGTATCCGAACTCAATTCCCAACTCATTCATCGGCAGCAATTCCTCCGCCTCCTGCACTTCTCCGTAAATTTGCTCCAAAGAAGCCGTCTCCGACATCTGTATTTCCTGTGCCGATACAGATGTCAGAAACAAAAGACTTAGAATAAAACTAAAACTTCTCATTCTTTCCCTATTTTCTTAAGAACGATTCTATAAACGACGCTTCTACATCTACTTGCGGATTGAAGCGGTCACTCTTCACATAGCGGTCGATGCTAACCAGCAGTTGTTGAGTGGCAGGCCGTTTCTCCATTTCTTTCTTTGTATCCAGTGCCAACACCATCAGCTTCCCATTTCCTATTCTGGCTTCAAAACCGATTCCCAGTTTGTGGTTAGTTTCATAACTGTCTATCACCTGAATGAACGGACGCAACTGACGTGGCGCCTCATCCATCTCGATTACTTTGGCATGCGTTAAGATGTCCCACCATTGCCAGTCAAGGTGTTTTTCCGTAATGAAATCGTCGAACATCGCCTTGTCTGTATGAATCAGACAACCCAGTGTCATCGGTTTCCATTTGAACATGATAGGATTCCAGAAATGATTATGGAAATTGGAACTACGCCCTATAACCTTAGCCGGCATGGGGCATAGGACAACTTTCCTTCCTTCTTTAAGGAATTGTTTAGCCCTGTCGTCAAATACCGTCGTATAGAGAACATCCGCCGTAGACTGCATCAGTTCTTTCAGTTCCCGACGAGGATATACCCAAATATCCCAGCTATTATTGATTGTATTATTCACCGATAAATGAACAGTCAGCTTTTGAGGAGCGGTGATACCGTTAAGTGCATAACTAAATTCTCCTGCGGAAAAAACACCATGATTACCGATATTTTGTGTCTTTAGCTTTCCACTTTTCAGCACCTTGCCGTCCGCATCTGTCACCCACCACTTAAACTTAGCGTTTTTCAAGGCAGAGGGACTATAATTATAGATTTCCGCTTTTCCTGTGAATACGTCGTCGTTATAGTACGAACGTTTCGAAAAACGCAGCAGAGCCACAGTCGGAGCACAGAATTCCCGGAACTTCTCCGGTGTAATTAGTCCTTTAGAATTCCAGAAAGGATCGAGGATACCGACAGGCGCATATCCTTGCCCCGTAAAGTCATTAATAGACAAAAGCTGGAAACCGGATTTCAGATAAGTACGCAGTTGAGCTTCAATCACGTCTTTATATTCGAGTACGGTTTGCGCACCGGAAACCTGATAGAAATCATCTGCCTGATCCAACATGCCATGTGCTTCCAAGGAATCACGATACACTTCAAAATTGCGTGCTTGTACAGGACCGGTAAAGTTAGGAATCTCCTTAAAATTAGGATAGATGCAGCGTTGTCCCGATTCATGGGAAATGACAGGTACGTCAATACCCAATTCTTTGTTTTTATCCCAGTCGGTAGATGGTCGTCCTTCATAAATAGCCATGTGACCTTTGGTAGTCTGGTGAGTGATATAGAATTGGTCGGACTTGACACGGGTACGGGCCGTCGAACCGCTGTACAGTCTGCGGCTGTCAGTGGTACGTCCATAATGAGTAAGTTCTTCGATAAAATCAAAATTACCGGTAATCTCATTACCATTGCAATAGAGAACAAAGGAAGGATGATTACCATACTCTTTCAGAATGGCTTTCTGCTCGCGACGGAAGAAATTATAACGGGCTTCGTCCGGTTCAGCATCTTTTCCCCACATCGGCATTTCCACTTCAAGATATACTCCCAATTTATCAGCCACTCGAAATGCAGCCGCAGGCGGACACCAGGAATGAAAACGCATGTGATTCATTCCATAGTCTTTCAGGATAGTCAGCACACGTTCCCAAGACGCATCATCCACCGGCGCATAGCCTGTTTTAGGAAAGACAGCGTTCTCTACTGTTCCACGTAAGTGTATCCGGTTACCATTGAGATAGATTTTATCCTTATCCGCCGTTATCTCACGCATTCCGAAAGTAGTAGAACGGCTATGTTGATAGTTTGCATTGTCAGCACGGATAGTCAGGTCACATTGCAATGTATAAAGATTGGGAGTAAATTCATCCCACAACCGGACATTATTTCCTAATGCGATAACATCTTCTACATAAAAGACAGAATCATTTCCACTGACGGTTATCTCTTTATTCAAATCATACGAATTGCCTGATATTGTAAAAGCCGCTTTTCCGGTAACCGGTTTATGAGTATGATTCAGTATTTTCATTTTCACTTTTACCGAACGGTCTGACACATCCGGATATAACTGCATATCATCAATGTACACAGGGTCTACAGCCATTAACTTCATTTCACCCAATATGCCATTCCAGTTGATTTGCGTAAATTCGGAATGAGCATGATCCCATTTGTGGGTATCATACTGATAACGATTGTCAATACATACGGTAATAACGTGTGTCTTACCCGGTTTCACAAAATCTGTCAGTTCATGATTGTGAGGAACACTGACATAATCAATCTTACTAACCTCTTTCGTATCCACATAAATGGAACTTAGCCAATGTGTCCGTTCAAAATACACGAAGATACGTTTCCCTTTCCACTCCTTCGGAATAGCAATCTCACGTTGATACCAAGCCGGCCCCATGTATTCATATACACGGGTCAGACGGTCAATATGCCGATACGGAGATTTGTAACCTATCTTGTAATCATCCGTAATGGCCGGCAGGACAATCGATTCTTGCAAACGATGTATATAACGCACATCCAACGAACCACGCCGGAAATCCATCACATCCGTCTGAAATCCCCACTTACCGGATAAATCTATTTCCTGCGTCTGCGCTTTCAAAGGTGATAATTGGGTTATCAGCGCAAATGCAACAAAAACTAACTTTATAAACTTGTTCTTCATATAAATATCTATTAGTGATCTTACTTCAAATGTTTATCGGCAAACTTCACAAACTGCGTCCAGTCATACAGATTAATATCATGTTTTCCCGAACGGATATGATAACCTATAGTGCCTGACAATACAGGCTGATTGACAGCCGGCATTTCTTTTACCGGCAATCCCGGCAGCCCGAACAACTCATAAACAAGAGAGGCATATACACCGGAAAGAAATTCCCCTTTCGGGTCAGCCCAACGGTCTTCTTCCGCACTGGCAATATAGACCGGACGGGGAGCCATCAGAGCAATCAATTCATGCTGGTCGACAGGAAGAGTGTCTTCTTTATCATTGTATTGCCAGAAATTCCGGCAAAACCAATGTGTAAACTGACAGTTCACAGCCCGTACAGTCTCTCCGAACTTTCTCCGCGACAATGCCGCACCACCACAACCGGAATCATTAGAAATAACCAAAGCAAAACGTGGGTCTATCGCACCGGCCCATAAAGTCGTTTTTCCGAGACGTGAATGCCCGAAGATGGCTATACGTTTGGCGTCAATGTCTTTATCCGTTTCAAAATAATCCATCGCACAACTCATTCCCCATGCCCAGGCAGCCAGAGTTCCCCACTCATCTTCAGCAGGCCGTGTCTGTCCCTTTTTGTAGTACAACGGATGAACTCCGTTCTGAAAACCATCATCAAAATCCGGATCAATGTCCCCACGGTAGAAAGTGGCCAGTCCATATCCATGTTCCATCAACATCTCTACCGGCCATCTGGAAGCTGCACTACCCCGGGGAAACATACGTTTTCTGCCATAAGCAATCATTCTCTCTTCTGACGGGAAAGTGATGCCCTCATCCGGGTGAATGGCATGATTACCTTTGAAATTTATTCCGAAAAACATGGGAACACTCCCTTTTCGCCGATTAGGCAGATACATAAGTACTGTCAGATAATGCTTCTCATCTTTTGTGAGATAAACGGCTACTTCCTTACGGGTAGCCAAACCGCCCAAAGCTTCTCTATCTTCGTTCAGTAGCCGGAAATACAAGTCCTTCGAGCGCACTGGAGCTTTACCATATATTTGAGTTTCGAACAGGCGGAGCAGTTCCGGACGCCGCTTTTCCACCCATTCTTTTTTAGTCGTCACTTTTCTGCCATTAGTCAGGGTCAGGACATCAGGAAGCGTATAGACAGGCACCTTACTCTCATCATAATTTACTTTTGCGATAACTTGTTCCAGTTCCGCAAGTTCTGATGTAGACTTGGAGCGAAGCCCTGTTTCATGGGCCGATTTCTGTTGGGCTTTCATTTCTCCTCCAAGAAATGAAAGCCCCAAAAGCAAACATACAAACCGAAAGCTATTTTGTCTCATGGATATTTAAGATTACATCCTAATTAATTTCTACTCACCAGACTTTGTTTTATAATAATCCCTCATCAAGTACCACGCCTTTTTGCGTATTCCCTGATCCGAGACTAATCCCTTACGATTCCAGCCATCCTGATTGGTCGGATGAAAACGGAACGGAGAACGGAAATCAAATAAAATCCATGGAGATACCCCCCGAAGATTCGGTATATTGTCGAACATACGGATATTGTCTCTATAAAGCCGGGCTTGATATTCTTCACTCCAGGAGCTTGCCACATTTTTATCTCCCGACTGCCCGTATAATGCCTCACCGCCAAACTCCGATATAATCAATGGTTTGTCCGTTATCACCTCCCATACAGCATTTTCCGGCTCGATGGGCCACGGATGATACCAACCCATGTATTTGTTGACCGCTACGACATCCAGTTGTGAGGTAAATGAATCTTCCATCACAAAACGCTTCTTCTCACGATTAAAACGTACCAAATCGAAAGCAGCCACATACAAACGGGTCGTATCCAATTGTTTGCCTGTTTCCAGCAAAGAGGTAAGAAATTCATTCCGAGCTTTGGAAGGCTGCGTTTCATTGGCAATTCCCCAATATCCGACTGCACAGCGATTCTGGTCACGCTTTATCATTTCAGACAACATCCTTTGCGCTTTCTTACGGGTATTGTTGTTCGTAAAGTCAATTCCCTGCCAGACAGGTATCTCCTGCCAAAGGATAAAGCCCATCTTTTCTGCTAATCGCACCGTATATTCGTTTTGCGGATAATGTGCCAGCCGAATCATATTTACGCCAAGCGCTTTTGCCTCATTCAGCAGCATCGCCGCATCCGCTTCCGAGAAAGCACGCCCCATGCGCTGAGGGATTTCTTCATGAAAGGAAATGCTGCACATAAATGTCGGCTTGCCATTCAGATAAATATCCGTTCCTTTCACCGTGATATTACGAAAGCCGATTTGTTCTTTTACACGATCATTGGTTGAAGAAACGATTACTTCATAGAGTTTGGGATTCTCCGGAGACCAACGTTCTAACTTCTTTATATTGAATGCCGTTTCAGCCTTTCCTTCGGCATCAGTCAGCATATCAATGCTTGTTTTCAGTTCAGGGATAGAAACCGTAATCCTCTCACCGGCCTTCTTGTCCGAGAGAGCGACTTTGGCAATCATCCGGTTGGGAGATTCCTTATCCAGTTGGATGAAATAGTCTTCCAGATAAGTTTGTGGGGTAGTGACCAATAATACATCACGTGTGATACCGCCATAATTCCACCAGTCAAATGACATGGCAGGTATGGCATCTTTGGTACGACGGTTGTTTACTTCAATGGCAATAAAATTTTCTCCCTCATTCAGCAAGTCCGTCACTTCTATCTGGAAGGGAGTAAATCCTCCTTCATGACTTCCGATCTCTGCCCCATTCAAATAAACACGGCAACGATAGCTGACAGCTCCGAAATAAAGGAACTGACGTTTATGTGTCAAACGCTTTGCATCAAAATGACGTGCATACCATACTGTGCCTTCATAGTATTTAAGCTCCGGAGTTTGTGAATTCCAGTCACCGGGAACATTCAGCCGCAATCCTCCTTGAAAAGAATACTCATAGAAATCAGTGTTGCCTTTAGGACTTTGATTTCTATATACCTTCATTCCCCGACCTTGGTCATACAAGTCAATGATAGCATTCCATTTGCCGTTTAAAGAACGGATATCCCGACCATATACATTAGTTATCAGGTTTTGAGCTACTGCATTCCCTACAAAAAGGATAAACAGCAACATACACACGATTGTCTTTTTTCTGATTTGCATTAAATTATCTATTTATAAGATTAATATTCTTCTAACTATCAACGACTTACACTCACGTTACTGAGTATATATATCCAGCATGGTGAGTATATATGACCAGCGTGGTGTATCTATATACCCACCACGCTGGATATATATGGCCTGTAAACAGGATAATTATCTTATTTCATAGCGATATAGCATAAAGTCATTCTTCTCAGGTAGAGAGACTTTTATTGTTCCTTTTCTGCCGACAGTCGTTACCATCAGTTTCCCATTCCCCAGTATCGGCGTACACATAACTTCTGCACCTTCGGGCAACCATGTTTCCACCCATGTCTCCTCCCGTGCATTATCTTCCCTGTAAATAAGGAGATAACCGTTTTTTGAATGACAAAGAGACTGAAATCCAGTCCACGAGCGCCCCGAAGGCTCTTCACCAATCGGTAAAATAGTTCCTTGATGGAAATCATACTGCACTTTCTTATACTTCTCCATTAAGTCTTTAATGCCAAATGCTTCTTCCGGCAAGTTGGAAGCCTCAAACCATGCCAATGGTTGCCCCGCCATGGTGGTCGCAAACAAATATTCAAAAGAATATCGGTGCGGGGCAAACGGATCATCTCCATATTTCTCCGTATTTCTCCATTTATTCAGAAACTCGATTTGTAATTTCTCTGCCGGAACATATTTGGACAGCATCCACAGGTTGCGAAGCGTCCAGTACGGATAGTAATTCTGCCAATCCGTATAACGGTTCTCTAAAAAGATGTTTCCATATTCGTTGAACATATGATAACCTCCCCGCCGACTGGCTGTCGCATCCAAATTGAACATGACTTTATTATCCGTTTCCACCAATACTTTATCAAACAAGTTCCGGAGATTAATCTCCGCTTTCTTGGTAGGAATAGTCAATCCGTCAATCTTAAAAATACGGATACCATATTCACGATACAATCCTATCAGTGTTTCGGCATCTTTCTCCCAGTCGACAAAATCATTCTGCACACTCGGATTAAACCACAAGCCAATTTCAATGCCCAGTTTCTTTCCTTTCTTTACTATCGGAGCCAATCCGCGGGGATATTTGACAGGATCCGGTTTCCAATAGTCCTTATTGTCCCAGATATTCTTAAAAGAACCTTTAGCTACCGCTGAGTTCGGACTCTTGCCCACCTGCCATCCATCATCTATTTGAAAATGAGTGATTCCCAGTTTTGTGGCACGTTCCAACTCTTGCAGGCAAAATGTTTCATTGACTTTTGTGTCCTGACTACGGTCGCCCCAAGTGTTCATCATAACCATTTCATCACGATTCCGGAAATGACGGCGAATATTCTTCTGGTAACTGCGGAGCGCTGTCAGTGCCTGCAATTCACCCTCGCCATATACCCCTGTGACGCAACTATATGTTCTTGTCCATGTATCTTCCTGAATATCCTTTTCAGTAATTCCCAGTCCTGTAATCATGAATTTCCCGAATTCTGCGATGAAATCAGCACCTTTATAGGCTAACTGGACACTGGAACAAGGGGATTCTTTCAGAAAGAAAAAGCCGGTGCCTTCTTCCCCGTTTCGAACAAAGAGCAAATTCCCCCGATAACTGTTTTTACGATAGGCTATAACATCCCTCTCTGCCAACAAATTGTTGTTCCAATCTGTCACATCCCAAAATTCAACAGCCTTGGCATGCCAATGCTGCCCTTTAAGATATAATTGATCCAAAATAGCCGTAACGGATTTGGATTTCATGTCTTCAACGAACTCGATGTTTTTCCGGTCAGCCGCATTTTCTTCCCGTCCGCCAAAAACGCTGTTAACACTCCCTTTCAGATAAGTGTCACATGCTATGGCCGGACAACCGTCATATATACGATAAATCCGTTGTATATCCAATGTTCCCAAAGAGAATGTAACTATCGTCTTCAAGTAGGCCGGATGAATATCAGTCGCAACCACCTTTTCTACCCGACAAGTTCCGTTGGAAGCTTCCCGGGTATCTTTGGAGATAAAGAAGTCCGGTGTTTGCTTTACTGTGAAAGTTGTTTTTCGGCTTACCTTATCGCTCAAGCTATAAGTGATAAGATTACCGCCGTTCCAAATGAATTTCCGTTCAATACACTCATTCCCAATTACTAATGTATCTCCTTTCAACTCACTGTAGCAGGTTTTCTGTGCATAAAGAGAAGACAGAGTACAGGCCAAAGCCAATACTATCAATAGTTTTTTCATGGTTAAAAAGTTATTATTATTTCTTCAAGGCACACGAATCCTGTAACCTTTCGTTTATCCCATCAAGCTGCCGATTGCCTGTTACCTTACAGTTACTTCCTGTAATTTAGCCCATCCGGCATTCAACATGTTCTCCGGCACAGCCATTTCCAAGCCGATCGCATTATCCTTGGTAGTATCAACAAGTCCCACTGCCCAATAATAACTCCCCGGAGTTACCCCTTTGAGACGTAAATCAAAAGTGTAAACTGCAGGGATGCCTTGCATCCATCTGGATAAGTCTGTCTGTTTGTCCACAAACACCTTCTGCACCCTATTCCGACTGTCCATCAACGCGAAAGCCACTTTATATTTCTGATTCCATTGCGGGATATTGGTTGGGCAATATCCCCAGCCAAGATTATTCCAACGGTGTATAATCCGAAGTTTCTGATTCTTTGCCACATCTGTGGGTAAGGAAATCATATCCGGATAGAGACGATAGCCGCCTTCCGAAATAAACTGTTGCACAAGAGGGAATGTATTGTGAAACCACGATTCCGTTTCACCCACACGGAAGTCCATCATATTGACACGCGCCTCTTTACTATCATCGAATTCTCCCTGACGCACATCTTCGGGATGTCCCTTCCGATAATTGCGGGGATCCACCCAAAAACTGTGAATTTTGCCTGTAATCCATCCGCCTTCCATCAGTATGGGGCGAACGCCGAAATATTTCTTGGCAAAGTCACGTTCCCATTCACCATAATACAGTCCCATACCGAAAGCATCATGACGCAAAGAATATCCTTTTTCAACTACTTCATCAAGCAGGAACTCACTATCAAGATCATACTTATTATCGTCCCAGTCCTTACCGGCACCTACAAAACGATGATAGTTGATAACAACCGGAACGTCTCTGAATGCTTTCAGATACAAGTCTGCCAGCCAGTCAAGTACAGGTTTACGGGGCTTTTCATCTCCCGTAGAATAGAGCGTAGTGTGATACTCACCCCACTTTCCCAAACCTGTTCCGTCGATAAAGTCCACCTCGTCAGGATTACCAAAGTCTTTGGCTAAAGCCCAAACGAATTTTTCATAATACTTTTGAAAAATAGGGTCATCAGGATAAGGTGACCATCTTCCTCTCCACACGAAGCCCTTCGTACCAGCCTCCCGCACAAAGTCGGGCGTAAAGTCATAGCCTTTATCACGGCTGTCAACCACCACCCGGAAAGCAAGACGCATCTTCCTTGCACGTGCCCCCTCAATCAACATTTTCAGCATGGGATCCGTATTCCAGCCATAAACGTTTTCTTCAGGATTCAATTTCCTCCAACTGGTACGGATATAAAGGGTATGGGCATAATCAGACACCTTTACCGTTCCCACACCGGGTACCTGCATACTGTCACATTTCTCCCAGAAATCTTCCTTCACACCGGGGGTGGCATAAAGCACCCAGCCGGTTTGTGGGTTACGCAACAAGCGCTGCCTGTCTGGTTCTATTCTTATTATCTTGTTATCCCGTGCCAAGTTCTGTTTCAAGGTTTCGGCATCCGACCCGCCGCTTATGGCAGCGGCTTGAAGCGCAAACACCCCTAAAAACATAGACACCAAAAGTCCTGATCTCATTTTACCTTTAATCATACAACTCATTATACGTATTTACTTATTTTACCGTAAGTGTCTGTAATTTCAACCAACCGGAATCCAGTAGGTTAGCATCCTTGTTCACGGCCATTTCGAGTCCGATTTCATTGTCTCTGGTAACGTCTACCAAACCTACCGCCCATGAATAGGCGCCAACAGAAACGCCTTTCAGATTCAGCTTGGTGGTATAAGTAGTCGGGGCTTCCTTCAGCCAAGTCGACAGGTCGGTTTGCTCGTCCACAAATATCTTTTTCACTTCATTATTATCATTCAGCAATGCAAAAGCCACTTTATATTTCTGATTCCAAGTTCTGATATTAGTAGGACAATATCCCCAACCCATATTGCGCCAGCGGTGAACAACAGTAACATCCTGACCACCATTTGCCGAAACAGGTAAAGAAACCATATCAGGATAGAGCCGGTAGCCACCTTCCGCTATAAAGCGCTGTACATAAGAGAACGTTTTTTCAAACCATGATTCCGTTTCACCCAAACGGAAGTCCATCGTATTGACACATGCCAGCATGGAATCTTCAAACTCTCCCTTGCGGACATCTTCGGGATGACCTTCCCGATAACGATAAGCATCATCGAAATACCAATAACGGTGCGTGTCGGTCACCCATCCACCTTCCATAATGATAGGAAGCTTATATCTGTATTTCAAGGCAATATTTTTCTCCCAGTCTTTATAATAGCCACTCATACCAAAAGCGTCGTGACGCAGGATGTATCCGTTATTGAGGGCTATGTTCAGCAACGGCTCCGCATCAGGCGGCACTGTTTCCTGCCAGGAATCCTGATAAGTATCGCCCAACATACGGTGATAGTTGATCACCAGAGGCACTTTCGTGAAATGACGTGCATACAACGCTGTAATCCATTCCATTACCTGAAACTTATTTCCATCGTTAGCATAAATCATAGCGTGTGACTCTCCCCATTTACCCAATCCGTAACCGTCAATAAAATCTACCTTATCGGGATCGTTGTATTGGCGGGCAAAAGCCTTGATAAACTCTCCATAGTGCTTTTGGAACACTTGGTCATCAGGATAAGGACACTTATTGTTTGCTGTATTATACCATTTACAGCCTTCATCGAATACGAACTCAGGAGTATTCTGTTTTTGGTCGCGCCCATCCACCAGTACACGCAAGGCGATACGTAATCCTCTATCATGTACACTTTTAATGATACGTGAGATATCGGAGCTAGGGTCATCCCAAGCATATTTTCCCTTTTGAGGCTCCAATGTCTTCCAATTCGTACGTAAGTAACAGGAAGAAGCGTAATCGGAGACTTTTACGTATTTTGCCAGATCGGGTACATACATGTGGTCATAGCCTCTTTCTTCCCAAAATGTCTCGTTTTTCTCACGCGCCAGATACAGTACCCAGCCATTCAGAGGATTCCGAAGAACACGTGTCTTATTAGGGTTAATCCGCACCGTTACATTCTCGGCAGGCAAATCCCCATCACCAGTATTTCCCGTTTCACTTTCACTATCCGAGCAGGCAATTGCTACCATAGCTCCGAAGAGCAACACGCCCAAAGGCATCATTATCCGTTTCCAGTTCATTCTCATATAATTATTCTTTAAAAAGAAGGATATGCCGCCCTAAAAACAGGGCAGGCACACCCTCTTCAGTAAATGACTTTAATATTCGCTCATGTATATTCGCATATTTCTTAAGTCGACGATGGTGAGCAACGGTCTCATGTACCATGTGAACATAGCTTCACGATACTGTTCACGAGCTTCGCTTTCCGCATGGATAGGTGTCCAGGTGTTCAGTTTCAGCTCTTGCTTGTATTTCCATCGGCTATCACTCTTGTCCAGCGCAAGTATATCGTCAGGAATTACAGGAACAAGACACCATGAGAAATGGGGACCACCGGGATAACCGCCTTCGAAATGCGGAACATCAAGAACAAACTTACCGTTTTCTTTCTTATCCGAACCGCCTCCCCAAGCGGAAGTCCATGAAATCTTGCCGACAAGCAGTTGCGGATCGACCAAACTCGGCTTGAAGCCGCCGCCCTTCAGATCATTCCCCCACTTGGTAATGTCGCCATATGCCCAAAGGTTGGTAACATCTACATCATGCCATCCATTAAGTTTATCCTTAAAATGCGCCTTATATGGTTCCAGCTTCTTATCCGGTGAGTAAATTTTCAGTTTCCGGGTTTCCGTGTTCAATATTACACGATATTCTCCGTCTTTAGGCAAATTCAACATCGCGGGCTCATCTCCCAATACAACATCTACCTCTTCACCGTCTACCCAGTTGTTAACGCCTTCTGCCAGTTGGATATAAGATTCACCCTGTTCTGTTTCCAAAGCAATCCCCATCTCACCCTGCACTAAATCTTGTACAAACGCATATTGGAACTCATTCTCCATGGTTTTGCTCATTACCAGCTTATCATTGTCGGTAGAAGTACCGGAGAGAACAATACGGTCAGCTTCCCATACCAACGGACGATAAGGACGTACATTTACAGTAACAGTACGCACTTCGGGCATTGCATAGCGAGGACCACCCTCCCATTTTGCAATGACACGAAACTGCACGGGCACCACTTTTGAGTAGTTCTGTCCCCATTTATCCACCAGCAACATTTGCAGTTCTTCAGTGGTATAACTCTTATTAAATACTCCATAGTCCTCATCAACACGTACACAGCTTTCAAACTCGTGTCCTTCAATATCTATTTTAGTCACATAAGAGATAACATAGTCTTCGGGCATCTCACGCGCCGATGTCCAGTCAAAACTCAGTGCCACATCATTCGGTCGGTCTCTGTCCAGTTCTATATCAGTAGCCGAAACAGTCAGTTCCATCTTTTCATCAGGGTTGGTGAGCCATGTCAAATCGGCTTCTTTATCATCTTTACATCCGCCAAGGATAAACAGTACTACCAATGGCAGATATGTATAAAATAGTTTGTTTCTCATATTTCTTATTGATTTTATAGTGTTAATCAATTCATCCAACCCGGCATTTGTTTCAAATTCGGGTTCTTGTCTATCTCATCCTGAGGTATCGGCCACCAGTAGCTTCTAAACTTACGTTCCTGATACTTCTTACGCTTGTAGAAGTCGTCTCTATTTGCCTTTTCCGCCATCACGTCCATACCGTAAAAAGCGCCACCCAACACGCGTTCGGCCTCTTTCCAACGACGCAGGTCGAACCAGCGCAAGCCAGCCTCGCAGTTCATCTCAACTCTTCTCTCGCGACGAATCAGTTTCCGCATTTCTTCCGGGGCGATAGGAATTCCGAGCTTATCTTCTCCTGCTGCATATTGCGGAATGCCGGCTCTTTCACGGATTTTATCAATGTATTTCACAATATCTACCTTATCAACATCATAAGTACCATTAGCAATACTATATTCTAATGCTGATTCTGCATAGCTCAAATAAGCCTCAGCAAGGCGGTAGAGGATACCTTGACGTGACTTATAAGTACCAGTATTCGTTGAATGAACAAAAGTGGGGTCTACACGCTTACGAATCAGATAACCGGCTGACGGGTTATCGTGAGACGGTTTCCCATCTTCTCCGTTGTAGAAGAAGTTGGTTGTCTTTCCTTTTCCCCAATGGTACTGTTCGTTGTAGACTACCGAAATATAAAAACGGGGTTCACGGTTGCAATACATATTGAAAGTATTCTTCGGAGCTACCACATGACGGTCACCACTAGCGTTAGTACCAGCTACGGCATAATGCCAGTTGGTGAAACGTACATCGTCTTCGGTAGAATAACCAGTTTCGCTGTAACCGGATTCTTCGTTAATATCAACCGTTTGCATATCATTGTTATTGATATACCCTTTAATAGGCATCTTACCGTTCTTCATAAAGAAATCATCTACAAGCGACTGAGTGACACCGATTGCGCCGTAACCTCCGGCACTGCGCGGAAGGGTCTTGTCGTCAAACCATCCGGCATTATCTTTCGTACGCGGAAAGATAATCTCCGTATTGCCATTCTTGTAAGTCATCATCATCATATTCTGATAAGAAAGGAACGGGTCAATAGTTGCTCCGTCCGACAAATATTCCTTATACAAGGCATGTCCTGCCTTCTCTGCTTCATCAATCAATAGCTTATTGGCATCTCTCGCCTGTTTCCAACGTTTGGGATCAGGAGTCTCACTAAAGATTTTTACCCCATCTGCATTGACCATCGCCTGCATTTCCGGATCAGGATTACCATTCACCAGCTCGCTAGCAGCAAACGTCAACAAGCGGGCACGAATAGCCAAGCAAATCAATGAAGTGATACGACCGTATTTATTGGCTTCGTCATATGAAGCAGGCAACTGATAAGAAGCTTCTAACAACTCATTGGCAGCCCAGTCTACCACATCATAAAAAGGTTCTTGCTTCAATAACAAAGATTCACCGGATATTTCCTGTGCCGCTCCACGGATAATAGGCACACCACCATATGTCATCACCATCACAGCATGGTAATAAGCGATAAAGAAACGGCACTCCGCCTTCATGTAAGCAATCTCCTTCTCAGACACATCGGGCAATGCATGTGCATATTTGATCAACGTATATGCCTGACGAATAGCCTTCGGATATGTTTGCCAATATGTTACTACCCCCGGGCTGATAGGTGTCCAGTTACCATTTTGATACTGAATCGCCTTAAATCCTTGCGATGCCCAGTCTATAGAAGGCATCAAATCATCACCTATAGCGTCTGGCCCGTCGTAGATATAAAATTCGGGCAATACAGAATAGAGATAAGAAAGCCAACGTTCCAGATTGCCTTTGTTAGAAAACACATTCTCCAACGTCAACTGATCATCCGGTTGTTTGTCCAAATAATCTGAGCAGGAAGTTAAAGGCAAAAAGCCCAAAACACCCAATAAAATATATGTAACAATTCTATTTTTCATATCATATTAATTTTAGAAAGTAATATCAAAACCTACCGACAGGGATTTCATGGCCGGATATTTAGCACCATCACCGGTATCCAACTCCGGATCCCACAATTTGAACTTAGAGAAAGTCAGCAGGTTTGTTCCGCGTACAAAGACACGAGCATTAGAAATCACAAAACCCTGTAACCATTTCTTTGGACAAGAGTATCCTAATTCCACATTCTTCAGGCGCAGAAAACTCATATTACGCAACCACCAGGTGGACTTTTGGTTATTGTTAGCGTTCGGTCCGTAACTGGCACGCGGATAAAACACATCCTGCCTTTGGTTATCCTCTGTCCAACGGTCTTGATAGTTATCGAAGATATTAAACATAGAACCGCTGTTGGATGCCGGCATGATATTGGGAGAAAGAACACGCCAAGTGCGTCCGATTCCTTGGAACATAGCTCCGAAGTCGAGGTCTTTCCAACGTAAGTTCAGCCCGAACCCGTAAACGATTTCCGGATTCACAGTACCTCCTATAGCCATTTGATCATAAGTGTCGATAACTCCGTTATTGTCAAGATCCACATATTTAATATCACCCGGACGAACGTTTGCCGTAAAGCTTTGGGTAGGAATGCCTTCCTTCAAAACCTGTTTACCTTCGTCATTGACAGTAAAATCATCTTCAGTAAATAGGCGATCGTGTACATAACCAAAAATCTGTCCCACAGGATGACCGGTTTCAGCACGTGTTGTTCCTATTGTTCCCAAAGGCTCATCCTTGTCAATAATCTCATTGTGGGCATAAGTGAAGCTACCCATCAATCCCAAAAAGAAGTCCTTGCCGATTTGCTTATTGATGTTCAGTGTCACTTCCGCTCCTTGGTTTTTCACTTTACCACGGTTGCTCCATGGCTTCTTATAGAAACCGGACGTAGCAGGAATTGAATTCAATTCTACAAGAATGTTGTTACGACGTTCGTCAAACAAATCTACCTGTAAATCTATCATGCCATTAAACAATCCCAGTTCCAAACCAACGTTAGCCTTGTTCACAATTTCCCAAGTCAGGTCAGGAATACCGAAGTCTCCCTCTACCATATTGTTACGTCCATAATCTCCATCCAAGCCCCAACGGTATAAGTCAGGAACATCATTCCATTGATCTAAAATAGTGGAAATATAAGCAAATCGGCGTCCTTGCAGGTTGGCATTACCTACCTGACCGTAAGAAGCGCGTAGCTTCAATTTAGAAATCGTATTGCGAAGCGGTTGCATGAAGGCTTCTTCCGATACAATCCAACCGATAGCAGCTGACGGGAAGAAACCATAGCGTTTTCCTTTAGCGAAGTTTTCGGTACCGTTGTATCCGAAATTAAATTCGGCTACATATTTACCACCGTATGTATAAGAAGCACGTCCGGCCAACCCTTGATTGCGGTAAGGTAGCGCATCGCCTTTGTCATAATGACGACGGTTGAACAACAACATAGCAGAAACGGCATGTTTGTCAACGAATGTACGGTCATAATTTAGACTGGCTTCCATATAGATACTCTTATTACCATAGTCTGCAGACTTGGAAGTACCCAAGAAGTTTCCTCCTTGTTGCTTCTGGGCTAGAATCAGTTCGCCCTCTTCGTTTCTACCACTAGCGGCATTCCAGTACTCTACAGCTTTGGAACGGGTAACCGTACCGGTAGAATAGCGGTCGAACGAGAAAGTTCCTTTCACTTTCAAACCGGGAGTCAGAAACTTCAGGTCTTGCTCTAGAGAGAATAGTGTCTCAATCTTACTGGCACTTGTACGAGAGAATCCTCTCTGAGTAGCCATTGCCCAAGGATTACCCTCTTCCTGCCATGCAGGAATCTCACCGGATGAATACCGAGTGGGGAACATAAACGGAGTGAAACGGAACGCACGGCTGAAAATATCATCTGTTTTTTCAGGTGAAGAGTTACGGTCTTGAAGATAACCACCGATATTAAAACGAACTTGAGTAGTAGGAGAAAGCTTCAAGTCGACATTGGAACGTATGTTATAGCGTTGTAACTTTATAGAAGGATCCCAATCAAGGCTCTTATCACGAGTCAAAATACCACGTTCGTTATATACAGCGGCAACAAACGAATAGCGCAAGTTTTCCGAGCCACCGGATACATCTACCGTAACACGTTGGTTAGCAGCATGATCTTTGGAAATAGCGTCAATCCAGTTTACATCCGGATACAAATCAGGATCATAGCCCGCACGAGTCTTAGCTATCCGGTCAGCATACATGGGAGAGCCTCCAGTATCTAACAACACATCATCCAACAACTGCATATAATCAGCAGCGCCAATATAGTCAGGAAGCTTTATCGGTTGCGTGAACGCAAACTCCGATTTCACTACTACCCGAGGCTTACCTACATGTCCGCGCTTGGTGTTAATCAAAATCACACCATTCGCACCACGTACACCATACACTGCACTGGCAGCCGCATCTTTCAATACGGAGAAGGACTCAATTTCTTCCACATCAATATTATCCAAGCTACGCTCGATACCATCCACCAGCACCAATGGGTCTTTACCCACATCCTGAAAGGTACTGATACCACGGATCCAAAAGGAAGAGTTATCATATCCCGGTTCTCCGGAACGCTGCACACCAATCACACCTGTCACTGTACCAGCAAGATTATTACTCAATGAGCGGGAAGTAGAAACATTCAATTTTGCAGGTTCAATAGTTGTGATAGAACCGACCACAGACTCTTTCTTCTGTGCGCCATAGGCTACAACAACAACTTCGTCCAATTGGCCGACATCTTCTACCATTATCACATTCAGCACTCTACGATTATCTACCTTTTCGTCTTTCGGTACAAAGCCAATATATCGAAAAGAAAGTTCAGCATATTTATCCGGCACAGCAATACTATATGCACCATTCATATCCGTTATTGCATTTACCGTAGAGTCTTTTTTCATAAAAATTGAAACACCAATCAAAGGCTCACCCTTCTCATCGGTAACGTTACCCACAATCTTAAAACCTCGAACTTGCTTTACTGCCGGAACCTGTTCCGGTACTGAAATTGTAATCTGTCTTCCCGACATCTTATAATTCAACCCTGTCTTGGCAAACAGCTCATTTAGCACAGCATCTATTTTCTTATTGGAAACCGAAATGGAGACTTTATTATTCAGATTCTTTCGAACAGTCTCTGAATAAATAAAAATATATTTACTGTGTTTTTCGATATAATCTAAGATATCTTTAACCGTAGTATTCTCATATTGAACTGAGAATAAATCTTCTTCGGAGTCCCAACTGATAGAATTTGCCCCGAATGAAGACATTGGAATCATAAAAAAGACGTTTATTATGCAAAAAAGCTTAAGTCTTTTCTTCAGATGTAAAAAAATAGTTTTCTTTACCATAAAAATTTCTTTTTAGGTTAACAATTTTGGATTTATTGATTTAACGAAGGAATTAATATCGGGTAAATACGCCAATATTTATCCGATTTTTTGTGTGTCATAATATTATTTGTTCTCCATAGGCATATATATTCAAAAGATTAATTAATAAGTTACTATTTATTCAAGTATATACTAGTATCACTTCTTTCTATCGTAAATGGCAATGTCTGCCGGATACATTCAATCACTTCATCTATATCATCCTTTAAATCGAGTTTTCCATAAACTTTCTCACTACCAACACTGGGATCACATTGTATGGATATACCATAGTAAATACTTAGTTTTTGAATAATCTGAGACAATTCATTACCATTCAATAACATAATTCCATCTACCCAGCTAATATACTCAGCTACATCTACCCTCTTTTGGGAAGTTATTGCGCCATCAGCTATATTCAACAAATCATTAGGGGTCAATTGTGCCTTTTTCTCATTTTTATCAGTCACTTCCACAGAGCCTTCTACCAACACGATATTAGTTGTCCCTCCTTTATAATTGGAAATACTAAACTTTGTACCTAACACTCGTAAATTAAAACCATCCGACTCCACGATAAAAGGATGTTTCTTATCATGAGCAACCTCTAGAAACACCTCTCCCTGAGCATATATTTTACGAATATCACCCTTAAAACGGCGAGGATAAATTACTTTTGATTGAGAATTTACAATCAAGCGAGTTCCATCAGACAATTCAATTCGTGCTCTCTTGCCGGGCGGAACAAGCAATTGGTTATATTCCTGTTCATCCTTTACCTTCTCCTCCTCTTCTTTAAGAACCTGAGAATTCACTGCAACCTTTCCCTCTTTTGAATATTTAATAAAAGCATCTTCATCCAAATTCAACTGTTCTTTAGCAGTTATAAGAGTCACTTCATCAACAGTCTGACTATCCATTCCTTTTGCAATAGTTTGGAAATCAATATTATCATTTGTAGTTTGATTCAAAAAATAAATGGTCGAAATACAAATCATAATAGAAGCAGCAATAGAAGCAGAAGTTATCAAGAAATAGTTTCTTCTACGTCTCGTTACATCTTTTCGTATTTTCAGGCGTGTTTTCTCTATAATGGAAGAAGCATCAATTTTTTCTTGTTTGCAGCTTTCCCAAAAGAATCTTAGTTTCTCCCCCTCAGGCATAGTAGTAAAATCATCCCCAAGTTTTTCTTGAGAATTCAGTTTACCAAATAACCCTGCAAGGCGAAAGTATTCTTTCAAGTTCATATTTTTTTTAATGTTGTTCTATTATTAAAGACGCAACCTCAAAAAAAATCTCCTAACCTAAAACAAACTTTTTTTCAATTTTATCAAAAGAAATACGAAAAGCAGAATAATACAGCCATCAAACGTCCGCCAATCAGAGATATAATATAAGAAGAAATTATAACCTTCGAGAACGAATATTGAGATTCTCAGCAATTTTTTCTAAAGCAAAAGCTATATGATTATTGATAGTTTTCACAGATATATCCAATAAATTAGCAATTTCCTTATAAGGCAATCCCTCAATCTTTGCTAGAAAAAAGACGTGTTTACATTTAGGCGGCAGTTTTTGGATAGCATCATTTATTTTTTCCATTTCCTCCTTACTTATCATTTCCTCGTCCGGCGACTGAATTGGAGCAAATATAAAGTCTCCTAAATCATCAAGTAACACCTCCGCTTTTCCTGTTTCTTTCCTCAAATAAGAAATAGCCTTCCGATAAGTTATTGTTTGTATCCAAGCATTCATATTTTCTATACAACCCAAAGATTTTCTATTTTTCCAAACTTCATAGAAAACATCACTAACAACCTCTTCAGCCGGTTCCTTTTGACCGATTAATGCAAAAACATAATGATATAAACGTGAAGAATAACGTTCCATAAAACGGCAAAAAGCCGCCTCATCACCATTTATAATTCTGTCTATGTCATTACTTTCAGATTTCACGGAAGTGTTTTACAGATTATTTCTAATTAACAAAATTGGGTCAAATATAGTAGTATATTAGGAAATATAAAAATAAACACCGAATAAAAAAATATCAATTATAGAAAAGTTTCTACAATAAATACTACAATACTCGATTACAAAAGTCGCTTACTTAAATAGCGTACCGGATACCATACGGAAAGGAAGCCTACAGCTAAAACTGTTACAAAGACAAGCACTACATCCCAAGCATGAACACTAACTGGATAGGCGTCCACTACAAAAGTCCCACCACCTCCACCAAGCGAAATTATCCCAAACTTCTGCTGGATAAAACAAAGGATCAGTCCTAAAACAATACCGGCGACAGCACCAAAAAGAGAAATCAGCCGACCTTCAAATAGAAAGATACGGGAAATAAGTTTGTCGCCAGCTCCAAGACTACGTAAAGTCACAACATCGTCTTTCTTATCCAAAATCAACATGGAAAGAGAACCGATTACATTGAAACAGGCAATCATTAAGATAAAGGTCAGAAATAAATAGGAAATAAGTTTCTCTATCTCCATAATACGGAAAACATCAGCTTGTTGCTGATAGCGGTTCTGAACTACAAAATCACTACCGAGCATTTTTTCTATTTTAGATTGTACGGATGAAACATTCGTATCAGGCTTTAGTTTCAGTTCTATAGCAGATACTTCCGTTGTATAGTCCAGCAATTGACGAAGGAAAGCAAGAGAGGTCAGAATATACTTCCCATCATACTCCTGCTGGTTTACTACAAATACGACACCGGGAGAATAAAGATAATCACGATTAAAAGAAGCACCGGGGTTTGCCATGTTTACTTTAGCATTCCGTTTGGGAAGATAAACCTGAAGAGGATCGACAAATTGTAAACCTGTACCTAAAGTCGATACTAATTCCACTCCCATCACTCCATAATTTACAATCGAATCATGAAGCAGAAATTCGCCAGCACCATAAAGAATACTATCAATGGCAGTCAGTTCTTCAAAGTTATCCTCTACCCCCTTCAATACAACCATAGCCTGACGGTCTTTATACTGCACCATCGCATTCTCTTCAAGTGTTTCCGTAAAGACATCAATTTCAGGAAGCGCACAGACTTCACGAATCCGCCCGTCCTGCCCATCAAAGACTTTCCCTTCACGGACAGTGATTTTCAGTTGCGGATCGAATGCAGTAAAGAAACTAGCCACCATATCCTGAAAACCATTAAATACGGAAAGAGTGCAAACCAGCGCAAGCGTAGCAAGAGCCACTCCGCACACAGAGATGCCGGATATGATATTAATAGCATTATGCTTCTTTTTTGAAAAAAGATAACGCCGGGCTATATAGAAGGGAAAATTCACCTCTACTATGAGTTATTTCACTTCAGCAATGAATCAATCTTCTCGATATAATCCAAAGAGTCATCCACAAAGAACTTCAGTTCGGGAATTATACGCAATTGATGACGTACCCGAGTGCCTAGTTCATAGCGAATGGACTTCATGTTACCATTGATATTCTTCACCATTTCTTCTGCTTTCTCAGACGGAAAAACGCTAAGATAAACACGGGCAATACTCATATCAGGACTGATACGAACTGTACTGACAGACACCAACATGCCCGGCATTGCTTTTGTCTGAAGCAGGAATATCTCACTTAGTTCTTTTTGCAACAGGCGAGAGATCTTATTCTGTCTTGTTGTTTCCATAAATCTACTCCTTTATTTTTTTCTTATAATTGTTAACCCATCACGCAAGGGCAATATCACTTTCTCTACTCGTTTATCTTCCGCAACAAGATCATTGAAAGCCTTTATTCCTATTGTCTGGGCATCGGTACTACGAGGCTGCTCCAACACATGACCATCCCACAGTGTATTATCAGCAATGATATATCCACCCTCAGAAAGATACGCCAGCGTCATTTCGTAATATTCAATATATTTACGTTTATCACCGTCAATAAAAGCCATATCAAAGGTTACACCTAAATTCGGAACAAGCTCCAGAGCATCGCCAATATAAAATTTAATCCTATCAGCATACGGTGATTTCTCCAGCCATGGACGGGTAAAGTCCTCTTGCTCATCATTTATCTCGAACGTATGCAACATACCGTCTTCCGACAACCCTTCTGCCAGACAAAGAGCGGAATATCCGCTGTACGTTCCGATTTCCAACACCTGACGAGGCCGAATCATCTCCACAAACATTTTTAACATCCGGCCCTGCAAATGCCCGGAAGCCATACGGGGACGGAGCAACTTTACATGCGTATCCCGATAAAGTGACTTCAAATAGTCACTTTCGGGATCAATATGTTGCAAAATATATTCATCAATAGATTCAGTCTCTTGCATGAAGCTTGGCTTTTACAAATAACGGTTATTATTAGGCAATACGGTTTCTTCCGCATGTTTCAATGCATCCTCTACTACATTGATTTCGAGGAACGATGTTTTCGTACCCGCTTTGCCACTACTCAAATATCCTACCATATCAGTTGGTTGCAAACGGCCTTCTTTCAACAAACGGCGCAATGCCGCGAAGTAATATTCCTGTCCGTTTGACAATTCCGGCATATAGATAGCTTCCACTCCGTAAGAAAGAGCAAGATGACGCATTGTTTTTTCCTTATAGCAGATAGCCAACACCGGATACTTTCCACGGAAAGCGGCCAAGTTACGGGCAGTACGCCCACTATAACTGTCAGTAATGATAGCACGTATCTTCAACTTAGACGTAGCTTTCACAGCCTGCTTAGCAAGAAACGCAGTTACATCATTGCTATTCTCATCCAGTGGAATACGTATATCGTTTTCTTCCAGTTTATCCTTCTCAGCCTGGGCTGCGATTTTCGTCATCGTTTTCACGGCATCTACCGGATACTTACCGTAAGCAGTCTCACCACTCAACATCAAAGCATCCGTACGATAATAAATGGCATTAGCAATATCAGTAACCTCCGCACGAGTCGGACGAGGATTGTTTATCATCGTATGAAGCATCTGAGTAGCAACAATCACCGGTTTTTTTGCCAGAATACACTTGCGGATTAATATACGCTGAATCCCCGGAATACGTTCCTGCGGCACTTCGATACCCAAGTCACCACGGGCAACCATAACACCGTCAGCCACTTCAAGAATTTCATCAATGTTGTCTACCCCTTCCTGATTTTCAATCTTAGCGATAATCCTGATATCACTGCCATGAGCATCCAAAATCTCACGAATATCAAGTACATCCTGACGATTACGCACAAACGAGTGAGCGATAAAATCGATATCCTTCTCAATGGCATAAAGAATATTGTTACGGTCCTTCTCAGTCAAAGAAGGAAGATTGATACGGACACCCGGCACATTCACGCTCTTGCGGCTTCCCAAAGTAGCTTCATTCTTCACTTCACAAAGCAGATAATCAGCCGTCTTATCAATAACTTCCAGTTCCAAATCACCGTCATCAATCAAAATTGTACCACCAATATTCAAGTCATGCACAAAATTAGGATATGAAACGGCAATACACTCACGAGTGGTTTCAAGCTCGGGATTGCCAACAACCTTCACCTTCTCACCTATTTTATATGGAATCGGCTCAGCATTAGCTGTCGTACGAACCTCCGGACCTTTTGTATCCATCAGAATCGCAATACGATTGGATACAGTCCGCACATTTGCAATCAAAGCCTCAAAACCCTCACGGCTCGCATGTGCAGTATTCATACGCACCACATTCATTCCAGCTTCAAACAACTGTTTTATAAAATCCACATCGCAACGTCTATCCGAGATGGAAGCCACAATTTTAGTCTGTTTCAATAACATAGTCTTTCTACCTATTTATATATATTATACCTTATTTATTCTCCAGCAACGCTTCCAGAGCTAAACGATACGAGTTCAACCCGAAGCCACAAATCACTCCCTTGCAAGCACAAGCAATCATAGACACATGTCGGAAAGCCTCCCGGCTATGCACATTAGAAATATGCACCTCAATCACCGGAGCTTTCACCGAGCGAATAGCATCCTGCAAGGCAATAGAAGTATGTGTATACGCACCCGCATTCAGGATAATGCCATCCACATCAAATCCTGTCTGCTGAATACAGTCTATCATTTCACCCTCAATGTTCGATTGAAAATAGTCGACCTCCACGTCAGCGTATCTTTTGCGAAGTTCAGCCAGATAATCTTCAAATGTAACGCTTCCGTAAATGGAAGGTTCACGCTTACCCAACAGATTAATATTCGGACCATTAATAATTTGTATCTTCATCGCGCAATCCTGTTTTTTTATACCTTTGTATCCAAAGAACATTATTTCAAGGTGCAAAGGTAGAAAAAAGAAATGGAAATCAACGAAAAAAAGAAGAAGAAGGAACAACGGGACGTGATAATCAGAAAGTACCAGCAGTATCTCAAACTGGAAAAGTCCTTATCCCCCAACACACTGGATGCCTATCTCACGGATCTGGACAAACTGCTGAGTTTTCTCACACTGGAAGAGATAGACATTCTAGAAGTATGCCTCGCTGACCTCCAGCGTTTTGCTGCCGGATTGCATGACATCGGTATACATCCGCGTTCACAAGCCCGCATCTTATCAGGGGTCAAATCATTCTTCCGCTTCCTCATCATGGCAGAGTATCTGGAAGCAGATCCCAGCGAGTTATTGGAAGGCCCCAAGTTAGGATTTAAACTCCCTGAAGTACTGACAGTAGAAGAAATCGACCGGATCATCTCCGCCGTTGACCGTAGCAAGGCCGAAGGACAACGAAACAGAGCCATTCTGGAAACACTATACAGTTGCGGACTCCGCGTTTCGGAACTTGTCAACCTCAAATTATCCGACCTTTACTTCGACGAAGGCTTCATTAAAGTAGAAGGAAAGGGGAGTAAACAACGTCTTGTCCCCATCTCTCCACGGGCCATCAATGAAATAAAACTTTACATTACAGACCGTAACCAGATAGAAGTCAAAAAAGGACACGAAGATTTTGTTTTCGTCAGTCAGCGAAGAGGCAAGGGACTTTCACGAATCATGATTTTCCACATGATAAAAGAATTAGCACAAAAGGCAGGTATTACCAAAAACATCAGTCCGCACACTTTCCGCCACTCCTTTGCCACTCATTTACTGGAAGGTGGTGCCAATTTACGCGCCATCCAATGCATGCTTGGGCATGAGTCCATCGCAACGACCGAAATATATACGCACATCGACCGTAATATGCTTCGCAGCGAGATTATCGAGCATCATCCCCGAAATATCAAGTATCGGAAAGAAAAAGAGTCGTTATTTCATTAAATTATGATAAAATCGCCCCCCTATCTATATATTTATATTAAGAATTAATATCTTTGCGTTACTTTTTCCGTGCTGAACAGAAAGAGGTTAGCGAATAGGCGAAATTTCAATTACAAACATTTAATTTATACCTAAAATGACTAAGAAGTTGTACTTGCCTTTACTCATGGCAATGATTGTTGCATTATTCTCTTCTTGCAGCAAAAAAATGGGTCCACTGTCAGCTGATTACTTCACTGTTACTCCACAAGTGCTGGAAGCAGTAGGTGGTAAAGTTCCTGCTACCATCAATGGTAAATTCCCTGAAAAGTATTTCAACAAGAAAGCTGTTGTAGAAGTTACTCCGGTTTTGAGATGGAACGGCGGCGAAGCTAAAGGTCAGCCAGCTACTTTCCAAGGTGAAAAAGTAGAAGGTAACGACCAGTCTATCTCTTACAAAATGGGTGGCAGCTACACTATGAAAACGTCTTTCGACTATGTTCCGGAAATGGCAAAGTCTGAATTGTACCTCGAATTCAAAGCTACTATCGGCAAGAAAGTGGTTACTATCCCTGCTGTGAAAGTAGCTGATGGTGTAATCTCTACTTCTGAATTGGTGAACAATACATTAGGCAACGCTAACCCTGCATTGGGCGAAGACGCTTTCCAACGTATCATCAAAGAAAAGCACGATGCTAACATCATGTTCTTGATCCAACAGGCTAACATCCGTTCAAGCGAATTAAAGACTGCTAAAGAATTCAACAAAGAAGTTGCTAACGTAAACGAAGCTGCCAACAAGAAGATCAGCAACATCGAAGTATCTGCATACGCTTCTCCTGACGGTGGTGTAAGCTTGAATACAACTCTTGCTGAAAACCGTGAAGGCAACACAACCAAGATGTTGAGCAAAGACCTGAAGAAAGCAAAAATCGAAGCTCCGATCGACGCTAAATACACTGCACAGGACTGGGAAGGTTTCCAAGAACTGGTTTCTAAATCAAACATCCAAGACAAAGAGCTGATTCTCCGCGTATTGTCAATGTACCAGGATCCTGCACAGAGAGAACAGGAAATCAAAAACATTTCTTCTGTTTACAAGACTTTGGCTGACGAAATTCTTCCTCAGTTGCGTCGTTCTCGTTTGACTTTGAACTACGAAATCATCGGTAAGTCTGATGAAGAAATCTCTAAACTGGCTTCTTCTAATCCTTCAGAACTGAACATCGAAGAGTTGCTGTACGCTGCTACATTGACTAACGATCCTGCAAAACAGGAAGCTATCTATGCTCAGGCTACAAAACAGTTCCCGAACGATTACCGTGCTTACAACAACTTGGGTAAATTGGCTTATCAGGCTGGTAACTATGACAAAGCAGAATCTTACTTCAAGAAAGCTGCCAGCGTAAACGCTACTCCTGAGGTTAACATGAACTTAGGTTTGATCGCTTTGATGAAGGGTGACAAAGCTGCTGCAGAAGCATCATTCGGTAAAGCTGCCGGAACTAAAGAACTTGGCGAATCTATGGGTAACCTGTACATCGCTCAAGGTCAATATGAAAGAGCAGTCAACTCATTCGGTGACTCTAAGACTAACAGTGCCGCTTTGGCTCAGATCCTTGCTAAGGACTACAACAAAGCTAAAAACACTTTAGCTAACGTAGAAAGACCGGATGCTTATACAGACTACCTGATGGCAGTTTTGGGTGCTAGAACCAACAATTCTTCTATGGTAACAAGCAGCTTGAAGAGCGCAGTTGCTAAAGATTCTTCATTAGCTAAGAAAGCAGCTACTGACCTGGAATTTGCAAAATACTTCACAAATGCAGATTTCATGAGCATCGTTAAATAATAGAATAACCACTCTATTTTAAATATTAAGAATTGCCTGTCATTATAAATGACGGGCAATTCTTTTTTTTTATCCGTAAAAACCGTACTTTCGCAGAAAAGAAATCAAAACAATGAAAAAGAGCAGCATTTTAATCCTTATAGCCATCTGTTTATCCGGTTGCAGCAAGACTTCCCAAAAAGAAGTGAGCATAACCGGAGAAATCAAAGGATTGGGTACAGACACGATTTATCTATATGGAATGGACGAGATACGCGACCGTATAGATACTATTTTTGTGAAAGACGATAAATTCTCTTATTCGACCCCGATAGATACGATTACTTCTGCTTTTCTTCTCATCAAGAATCAGACTGAATATCCCATATTCCTTGACAAAGGCAACAAAATCAAAATTAAAGGAGATATCAGCAATCCCGAAGTCCTGACTATTGACGGCAATATATACAACCAAGAATTTACAGCATTTCAGAAAGAGCTGGATAACCTAGATCCCCCTACTGAACAAGCATTAGAGCAGAAAGCGGAAGAATTTATAAAACAGCACCATTCTTCCTTTGTCAGTCTCTACCTTTTAGACAAATACTTTGTCCAAAAGGAGTCCCCCGATTTCAATAAGATAAAGAAACTGATTGAAGTCATGACAGGTATATTACAAGATAAACTTTATATTGAACGATTAAACGAAAGCATCTCACAGGCGGAAAAAACGGAGACAGGCAAATATGCACCGTTCTTCAGCCTACCTAATATAAAAGGAGTAAAGATAACCCGTTCATCCGAAGATTTCAAAAAGAAAAACCTGCTAATCAACTTCTGGGCTTCCTGGAGTGACAGTGCTTCCAACTATCGCAGTAACAGCGAGCTAAAAGAACTCTATAAAAAATATAAAAAGAACAAGTATGTAGCTATGCTCGGCATTTCATTCGACGTAGACAAGGAACAATGGAAAGATGCCATCAAGCGTGACACACTGGACTGGGAACAAGTATGTGATTTCGGCGGACTTAATTCAGAAATAGCCAAACAATATACCATCAAGCAAATACCTGCCAATATCCTTTTATCGGCCGACGGTAAGATTCTGGCTAAAAATCTCAGTGGAGAAGAATTAAAAAAGAAAATAGAAGAAGTAGTCTCTGCAGCAGAAGAAAAAGAAAAGCAGGACAACAAAAAGAAAAAATAACCAGTAAGCAAACGTGTTAATTAAAGTATTCGGAGCGGCTGTTCAAGGTATTGATGCAACACTCATCACAATCGAAGTAAACAGCTCGCGCGGCTGTATGTTCTATCTCGTCGGCCTTCCGGATTCCGCGGTCAAAGAAAGCCATCAACGTATCATTTCCGCACTGCAAGTCAATGGTTACAAGATGCCGACCAGTAACTTGGTGGTCAACATGGCACCAGCCGATATCCGGAAAGAAGGTTCAGCCTACGACTTGCCGCTTGCCATCGGCCTGCTAGGCGCCAGTGAAACCATATCATCCGAGAAATTCCCCCGCTACTTACTAATGGGAGAACTGAGCCTTGACGGAAGCATACAACCCATTAAGGGAGCGCTCCCTATTGCCATCAAAGCCCGTGAAGATGGTTTTGAAGGATTAATTATCCCACAGCAGAATGCACGGGAAGCCGCTGTTGTCAATCAATTGAAAGTCTACGGAGTCAGTAATATCAAAGAAGTCATTGAATTTTTCAATAATGAGCGTGAATTAGAGCCGACTATTGTCAATACCCGGGAAGAGTTTTACACCCAACAAAGTAATTTTGAGTTTGATTTCGCTGATGTAAAAGGACAAGAGAATGTAAAAAGAGCATTGGAAGTGGCCGCAGCCGGCGGGCATAATATAATTATGGTAGGTGCTCCGGGCAGTGGAAAATCAATGATGGCCAAGCGGTTGCCATCTATCCTTCCGCCACTCTCTTTGGGAGAAAGCCTCGAAACGACCAAGATACACTCTGTAGCCGGAAAATTAAACCGGAACTCTTCATTAATAACCCAACGCCCGTTCCAGTCTCCCCATCATACAATCTCTCAATCAGCAATGGTGGGAGGGGGAAGTTTTCCTCAACCGGGAGAAATAAGTCTGGCTCATAACGGCATTCTATTTCTTGACGAACTCCCAGAATTCTCCAAAAACGTACTCGAAGTACTACGACAACCACTGGAGGACAGACGAATCACCATCTCACGTGTAAAAAGCAGTGTAGACTATCCTGCCAGCTTCACGTTAGTGGCCTCTATGAACCCTTGCCCCTGCGGCTACTACAATCATCCCACAAAAGCATGCGTATGCAGTCCGGGACAAGTACAGAAATACTTGAATAAGATTTCCGGCCCTTTACTCGACAGGATTGATATTCAGATTGAAATCATCCCAGTCCCTTTTGATAAGATTTCCGACCAACGGAGAGGAGAATCCAGTACAGCCATTCGTGAACGGGTCATTAAAGCCCGACAGATACAAGAAAAGCGCTACGCCGAATATCCCGGTATCTATTGCAATGCGCAGATGAACAGCAAATTACTGTCACTATTTGCCCGACCGGATGACAAAGGGCTCGCCTTATTAAAAAATGCAATGGATCGGCTCAATTTATCCGCCCGCGCCTATGACAGGATATTGAAAGTATCACGCACCATTGCCGATCTCGAAGGAAGTGAGCAAATTCTTTCCGGACATTTAGCGGAAGCGATCAGTTATAGAAATCTGGATAGGGAGAACTGGGCGGGATAACAAGACAAGAAAAACAAATGTTTGTATAATTAGGTTACCAGACTCATTGTATGCTATAATTACCCGAATTCAAGAAGATTCTATGCAGGAAAACCAATATGACTAAAATAATTTACAGTTCACTATATAAACGTTCATTCAGTTTATAATAAATTTCTGAACCGTTTATTATAAACGGTATCCAGGTTTATTATAAACTCTCAAATAGGAATTTAGAGTTTTCACATCCATTTATTACAACAAAAAAGGCTGCAATTCCTATAAAGATTGCAGCCTTTTGCCTATATTAATCATTCCTGTCTCTATACTAGCGTAGGGCAGTTAGCTATATTTGTTGTAATATCTCACTATTTTCATACACGATTTTATATCTTTTTTCTCATTTGTTTATTAATAACTCAAGTTTCACAAACATCCTACATAGTTTCTCCTCCTTCAAAAAAGAGGAAGAGTACCCGTAGGGGAGATGGTAGATCCCCTATATTCTTAGCCTACAAATATACAACATTTAAAACCGTTTGTCAAGTCCTTGTAGCATGCTTTCTGTTAACTGTATTTTCTCTTTTCAAGAGAGCCACAGTTCAGTATTTACTTTCTTCAACAGTCAACCTAATCAAGCAAGAACCTTTCCGCACGTCCCGGAGTCAACAATTCCCATAAAGAAGCAACCGTCCATCCCGGCGCAAAGATATCATTATAGTACCCTTTTCCGTTCTTACCATAATCCCAATTAGTGTGCTGAACGACTTCCGGATAGAAACCGGATTTTGCAATGCCGCATAAATGCCCTTCATAAGGTAGCAACTGACGCATAGATGTAGATATCACTTCCGCAAAATCAGCCATACGAAGTTCAACATATTCCTTTGACAACCATTGAAGTACAGATGCAAACTCAAAAACAAAAACATCAATATGGTTATTCTCCACAGAAACATTTCCCCAACCACGAGTTTTAAGCCCTATATCACCCAGCATCTGTCCCGGTGCGAAAGGAACGTCCCACAAATAGTACCAGGATAAAGCAAAATAAGCCGCTTTTCTTGTCAAATCGGCATAATGCCTATGTTCTTCTCCCTTAGTTATCAATGAAAGATAGTAAGTAGCGGTAGCAGCATAGAGAGAAGCCTCTTTATCTTCGCAGTTTGCATCCAACGTAGATGAGAAATAATCAGCTTTCGAAATCAACTCTTTCTCTAAATAGTCTGCCGTCCGTTTGGAACTAGCTAAATAACGCTTATCTTTAAAATATTTATATCCCATAACTAGTGGCAACGTAGCAGATGGGGTACTCCCCCCACTCGGATCGACAATAGTTAAATCATCACGAAACTTACGGGGGAAGCTACCATCAGCATTCTGTAACTGTAAGAACATATCCAATATCCTTTTCAGCTTTTGCTCCCACTCAGGATGACGACGTCCGTTCTCTTTCTCATAAGCTAAGAAATGGAACATAGCATAGACGCCTTCCGACTGACGCCGAATACTATGGACCGGTTCCTCGTACCCCTTGTCAAAATTCACAGATTCCTTGAAAAATCCCGCTTGTGTGAAACCATTCTTCAAATAACTATCAAATATTTTTGTACTGTTCACTTTCAGTTCTTCCCGGTTCGATTGCCAACCGTATTCCCACGCATTAAATGCATTAAGAAGTACACGACCGATAAAACCAACCTCAGCCTGACCGTTTCTTTCACAGTCACTTACCTTCAGATGTATTCCGGAATTATAAACCAGCGGTTGATTATCAACCAAGCTATTTACAAAAAAGCAACTAAGCACTTGCTTCATATCCGCTATAGAATATGAACTCTCCACAGGTTTTGGTGCATAGGTATCATAACAATGTTTCCATGTATGCTGTATAAAGTCTGAAAAATCATTCGCACCACTTTCCATTATTTCCCATGTCAACAATACCGACTCACCTTTTTTCATCAGTTGAAAAGCCTCCACCTCAGGTGCTAATGTTAATTTACGAATATAACTTTTAGGAGCCTCCCGATAGGGAAAACCAAAAGAAAGCATAGCTATTCCCTGTTGATTCTCAAATCCGGTAAATCCCAAGGAAGTCTTCCCTGAAAGAATAATCTCTCCTTCTTTATGTGTAGCTAAAGCATCCACAGAAAAATCATCCAAACGATTTACTGTCATAAATCGTTTTTCTTTTTCACTAAAAATACCCGTAAGTGGTGCGCTCAACCTATCTTCACGAACCAACCAACTATCCGACGTATGGAATGACGGAGCTTCTTTAGGAGAACGCAAATTACGGCGGTACCAAAATCCCGGCATATAAAACTGACAGTTATCATGACGATAGCCCGTACTCAACAATTGACGATAGTTGAAGTAAACATCCTGTGCAGCGGTAAGCTGTACAGTCAATCGTGTACAACTATCCCGTTCTTCAACTTTATGAAAAACCGTTATCGGCAATTTATTATCCGAACGCCACTCATAATCAAAATAGCTATTCTCCAACTTATCCGGATGCAGTTTATAATTCACAGCATTATTACCCGGAACCTTTAAAGATAGTTCTACCTTCATATTCTCAGGAATATACTTCACTGCTCCCATACAGGCAGTACCAAACAGAATCGCTGTACAACCCACAAATGTCCTTAATATCGTTCTCATACCTCTTATCTATTGTTCTATTATACCTTCATTTCCATTCAAAATCTAATGAGTTATCGGCCAATATACCGCATAACGTTCAAAATGAACTTTATAAAAAGGTTCCAGCACTATCTGCTCAAAACCTTTTAAATTTATGCCAAACTTCAATGGTTCTCCTGAAACAACCTCCACATGAGTTGGAATCCGTTCTACAGGTTCTCTGAATACCGGAACTTTTGCCATGTCCATCTTATTCATAGCCGTATTGTTCATCTTTCCCCAAAAAGTAGTAGGAAGATTTTCCTTTCCCATACGCCCGGCAAGCACGTAAGGCCCATATAATAATGCAACATAACGGTCGGTACCTGTTAAGTTCTCTGTATATATATGCATCGGAAGTCGTAGTGTAATCACATTCTTCCGCTCCCACACTCTGTCTATAATCCAATACCCATCACTGCCAAGCAGAAGCTGTTCTTCTTTTCCATTAATTATAAAAGTAGCCTTATCAGTCCAGTCAGGTTTACGAATACGCAGAATCAGTTTCTGCTTTTTCCTTAGATTCAATGTAAGGTCAACTTGTTCGGATTCCGGAATCCGGCTTTGCTGAATAAGTTCGACTCCTTCTTCTTTCCAAGAAAGAATGGAAGGAATAAACAGATTCACTCTTATATCCTTTTCTTGATGCCTATTCGTCACTTTATGGCTATAAATAAACTTACCCAGCTTCGCCGGACTTTCCAGCCCTGTATGTCCACAACACCAGAAAGAGCTATCACGTGAAGCATAAATACGATAATGCCCCGGTCGCATGGAAGTAAAATAGCAGCACATTCCCTTCACCGGATCATAGGCTGACAAGATATGATTAAATAAAGTTCTTTCATAATATGCCGCCTTAGTCGCATCCGGTTGCTGCGTGAACAGAGATTCGGTCAAACGTAACATATTTACGGAATTACACGTTTCCGGTCCGCTGATATGGAGCACCCTATCAATGAACTCCTTTTTAGAAAAGAAATGTTCTCCGGTACTGTTACCACCTACTACCCAAGTATGGTTTTGCTTCACAATATCCCAGAAATTAATCGCCGCAAGAAGAAAGTCCCGATCCCCGGTAAACATATAATATTTATGGAAACCCGTAAATTTCGGGATCTGTGTATTAGCGTGCCACCCGAATAAAACATCCTTTCCTTCGGACAAAGGAACCCACATAGCCCGATCATTTAAACGGCGGGCCCAATCAAGGAAACGCTTTTGTCCCGTCAACTCATAAACCTCGACGTAAGACTCATTAATCGAACCATGTTCACAAATCAATAATTGCTGAATCTGTTCATCAGTCAGCTTATCCAATACCTGAGAACCAAACCAATCGGCCAACCGTACTAATATCGGCAATGCTTCTTTCAAGTCACACTGTGTATAAGCAGCAGAAAGCCCATGCAGCATCTTATTAATCAGATAAACGGGTGCCCAAGCGCCATTGACCGTAGGATTATTCGTTTTTATCTTTCCTGAGGCTACTTCCCTGAATAGTTCTCTGCCTCCTTTCACTCCTAACAGGAATCCATCTTTACCGGCTTCCTGACATAGCTTCAATTCTTTCAGCACATATTTCAACCGTCTCAGTAACTCTCTATCGCCTGTAGATTGAGACATCATCGATACGGAAGAAAGATAGAACCCAAGAAATCCACCCCGAAGCGGGCCTGCTCCCCATACGTCTTGCGACTCCCAGCCGGCATAAGGTCCGGCTTTCGACGACAATCCCGCTTCAATCCGATAAAAATGAAGCAAAGAGTCAGGATTCAGCCAAAGAAGATATTCTTTGCCTTTCTGTTGCAAATCAAGAAAAGGACCATCTAACAAACGTATTTCTTTCAATGGAAAATAACTTTCAAAAGACGTACCCAGCGATGTATCCCCTTTTCGTAACACAGACATAGCAGGATTCACCGAGCCAAAGATTAACAATAAGCTCAATAGCATTCTTACAGATGTCTTGGCTACTATACGTTCGCACATTATCATATCCATTATTTAAATTCTATTTTCTTCGCAGGAATCAGCCGGACAGGTCCTATCAACCCCGATTCTATCAATGGTGAGTCTTTCCGGTAATGTTTCCAAGTAGTAAATGCTACTCTTCCGCCTTCCGGTTTATTTACTCCATTTTTATACCAGTCCGGTAGTTTTCTGATAGCCCCACGGCTCAAAGCAGCAATTCCATTTACTCCACCTCCGGGTACATACTCATTCTCCTCCGGCAACTGTTCATCCCCAATCAAACGATTCGTCCATTGATTAGTCACCTTAATTTCCAATGTATTTTCACCCGGTTTCAGCACATCAGTGACATCAATTAAATACGGACGGGACCAAAAGATCCCTTTATTTATTCCATTAACAATCACCTCCGCCATCACCTCTACTACACCCAAATCAAGGAAAATAACTCTATCCTCAGACATCATAGAGGGTTTCACAACAAAGTTTGTCTTATAAGTAGCTGTACCAGAAAAATATTTAACGCCCTCATCTTCGTGTTTATGCAATGAGAACAATTTGGGCAAACTTATTTTTTCCGGTGCTCCCAGCCCTTTCGGGAAGCTAACCTCCCATTTCTGATTTATCATCACCGGACTTCCTGTTTTTTCAACCTTTACTTCTCTTTTTATACCATCCGATGTAACAAACTCATAATTTCCATCACTCCATGCCAACAGAGAGCGGGTATCCGCATAAGGCATCCAGTCCAATATACGCTCATCAGTATTTCTTGTATATCCTTTGGCTGCCAATTGAGAAATCTCCTTATCTGATAATACTTTAGAAAACAATACCGGAACAGACATATCCCCATTATAATAGGAAGCTCCTTCTTTTAAAGTAGTAAAATTCAATCCAGGATGAATTGTTTGCAAAGACTTCGTCTTATAAGCTATATGCTCTCCATTGATATAAATATGCGGAGCCCCTTCCCTATAAACCAGACAAATATGACTCCAACCGGAAATAGGTTTTTCCACTCCCATTTTAAACTCAGGATACCCTTTCTCATTCTCCCATACCGCAACTCCATTTCTACCTACAGCCAGTCCACAAGTGGCATGTCCTGCACCATATAACAGTTCACCGCCTGACGGATAGATTGCATAATATTCCGTCCAAGGATATGGTATATATCCCATTGGATTATCTATATTCAACATGGCATCTGATTCCGGTTTCACCCACAATGAGATTGAGAAATTATCTCTTATGTCAGGGTATGCCGCTTGATTCCATTCTTCGGTTGATATAGCAGAAGCATCTATCAGACACTTCCCATCTTTATGAATAGAACGAATAGCCTTCTGTTCAGGAAGGTCAGAACGAAAGACGACGAACACAGAACCATACGCTTCCAGTTGAACAGGTACCGATATGGTTTCTTCATTCGTTTGATATACCATAGCCCGTGTTCTTTCCCCTGATATAGGATTCCAAAACTCAGGAATCTTTCCTTTCACACGAAAGTTGCAAATCACCTCTTTCGAAGTCCGTTGCTGGTTAGCAACAAAATAGACATCCGACTCTCCTACCTGCCTATGGATATAACGTATTGGGGCACTCATTGAATCTGTAATCACTTCAAAGTCAGGTCTTAACTGAATCTTCTCAAGTACTTGTTCCAAGTTCAAAGAAGTCTCCCACAAAATTCTACCTTTCCCTACGCTACGATCCACCACTGTAGTCGCGGCCTTTCCCCACAGTTCATCACAAAGCTGCTCAAACTCTTTTTCTTCAACAATTGAATAAGATTGCAACCCTACTGTCTGATGTGGACGGGCACCGACAATTATCAATCCCTGTTCCACCATATTCCGCAGTTTCCTCAATAGACTCAGCGTAATATGTGATTGTTCCTGTAAAACCAATACACGATAATTCATTCCGTCCGGAAGCCTTAAACGCCCGTGTTCTACCCAAGCTCTATTCAATAACGTTTCCGTATTCATCAAATCGTAATCATATCCTTCCGGTGGTACCGGATTCAAATCTCTTCTATGCACTTTCGTGTATCCTACAATATTATCACCTGTAAAGTATGCAAAATCAGCTACGAATAGTCCCTCTTGCAATAGAGTCTGACAACGGGTCAAATAATCTATCCAAGCACGTCCCGGCTCCCACCAGGTATTAGTTCTGTCAAAATGTATTCCCCAAGGACCTAAAGTCATAGCGGGGGCAGCATCCGGATGAGGTTGCATTGCATAACGATGAATCACCATCCGATTAATCCCCTCTGTAAACGCCTTATCACCAACAGCCTTCAAAGCAAATGGGTATTCCTGCCATCTTCCCGACTCAGGCTCAGAAGTATATGCTTCGGCACCCACCACTTTCTGACCGTTGATATGAGCTATCGAAGACGCCAATTTTGTAGTACGCCGCATCATCAAGTTGTTTTGGAAAATAGCAGATAACCCATTCCAAAACTCTCCCATAACTCCATCTACCCGTGAGCCTATTTGTAATTCTTCCATTGGGCCGCGGTCATAAGGTTCGCAATAGGATACCAGCCCATATTGATTACATAAATTCCGAAATTCACCATAATAATTATCAGCCAACAAATCAGCCTGTACACGACGAATATCCCATAAGAAACGTTCTGTCATTTCTTTACTTCCTACAATCTTACCTGTCATAGCCGGCAAATATTTAATCAAATCATATCCGGTCCTCTCACAAAACTCACCTTCAAATCCGGATGTCCAGTTTTGCATACCGACTTCCCAGCTATCTATCTCCAGTCCTATCTGAATCTGATGAACATAAGGTTTGATTAGTGGATACAATAAATCCATCATTTTATTAAAATGAAGCTGAATCGCCTGTTTGCTAAACTTATCGCATTCAAGCCCTACGCCTGTATCCGGAGCTGCACAGTTTTTTCTTCCGGTAGAAGTATGTCCCAAACGGATGACTGTCCAGTTTCCCAAAGGTGCCTCCCAATTCAGACGTCCCAAAGAATCAACCTGATTCGTCAAGTCAATAATATCTTCCAAGCAAATAACTTGTTCTTTGTCATACGTTTGTATACCGATCTTCCCTCTATGATTAAAAACACTGTTATTCAATAACTGCCAATCAGAAAAGCCCACAGGTTTACCATTCTTGAAAGAGGGGAAAGCTAACACAGCTATATCTCTATAATATCCTAATTCCGTTGCCGGCCGGAGTAATAAAGTATCCACCCGTTTACCGCCTGTCACCTCAGTCTCACTCCAAGTCAATTTTTGCATTGAATACTCAGGAGTAATCCAAGGACCACCACTTGACGACCAACCCGGACAATTATGCATCACATAATCAATGCCCAAACGAGCTGCTTCTTTTATAGCATGCGCTTTTAATTCCGACCACTCCGGACTTAAATAAGTAACAGGCCCCTTCGGAATCCCAGTTCCCCCTTCCAGATTGAAAACACCACCTATCCCAATACGATGCATCGCCTCCAGATCCTTTGTAATGCCTTCCTTTGTGATATTTCCATTCATCCAGAACCAATATGTATAAGGCCGGGCAGTCGAGGACAATTGGGTAAAGTCTTTTTCCAGCTCACTCATCGGCTTCACTTTTACAGGATGAGCAGTGCCCGAAGGTAAAGGAAGTTTCTCGCTTACCGGAAGCGGTTTCCCAAAACATGGAACGCCAAATGCATCAAAAGTAAACTTCTGAAGACGAATATCCCGTTTCCAACCGGGTTTTCTCTCTTTTTTCGTATGGTAATAAATATAATATTCCCTGTCATCAGGAGAAGTTGTAAAACTGGCATGCCCTACTCCAAATACTTGATCGGTACCTTCAAATACAGGTTTATCACTTTTAATCCAGCTTTTCGGATCTAACAAATCTGCGTCCGGGTCCTTCAGACGCAAATAAGAAAGTTTATATGTATCCAGCCATGATTGCCCGCAGGAATAAACAACAAACACATCTTTCCCGTGTTTTAAAATCTGCGGTCCCTCATTCAATGGCAACTCTCCTTGTTCATAATAGCGGTCCGGTGACGATATTTTTACTCTTCCGGAAGCCATTGTCCAAGGGTTCTCCATTTTTGCAATATAAAGATGCTGCTGAGTTTTGTCAGTCGGTTCACTATTCTCCCAACCGGACCAAACAGCATACAATTGTCCTTTATGCTCCAACAAAGTCATATCAATCGCCCAGCGATTGTTTTTCCAGTCTCCCAAAACATCCCCCGTAAACAGCATTCCTTTGTCGATATACTCACCCATTGCGTCTGATGTAACAGACTCCAACACGCCTGTCTTTTGATGAATAAAAGGAGGACCGCTATATCCGCCCGCATAAAAAATATACCATTTACCTTTCCAGAAATGAAGTTCGGGCGCCCAAATGCAAGTCGAATTCCATTGCCCTTTTTCCGGTGCCTTCCAGACACGTACAGGAGGATTTATCTTATGCAAATCACGAGAACGGGAAACTCCGATGCCACCCGGCACTCCGCAGCAATAATAATACCATCCTTCATGTTTTACAACCCAAGGATCAGCACCCGAAGGCAGGATAGGATTTGTGTAATATCCGTTATATTCTTGCCCACTCACCATCACCGAACAGACAATCATCATTACCCAGAAAGATAATTTTTGTATCATTTAGAATGAAATTTTTAATGAAGTTTTTCTTTTAAAATATCTCTTTTATAACGCACTAAAGCTTCAACATAATAATAATCAGCGTAAGTTAACGGAACATCAACCTCTGCCTTACCCGGATTATTACCTACTGAATGTTTTAGAATAAAATTACAATTTGTACCAGGCTCAGCCAAGTATTCCGGCGATGATAAAGTCTTCAACTGTGTTTCGGCTACAGAAAGACATTGTTTTGAGAAATCACCTTCAGTATACTGGCTAAGTTCGATGAAAGCCGAAGCCATTAATGCTCCCGCAGAAGCATCACGAAGTTCATTGGGAATACCTGGAGCATCAAAATCCCAATATGGAATTTTATCTTCAGGCAAACGGGGATGATTCATAATAAATTTAGCCACATTAATAGCATGTTGCAGATATTTCTCTTGCCCGGTCTCACGATACATCATTGTATAGCCATATAATGCCCAGCCCTGGCCACGTGCCCAAGATGATTCATGAGCATATCCCTGACAAGTATTTTTCTTCTCAGGCTGTCCCGAGATCGTATCATAAGAAATCACATGGTAAGAGCTATAGTCCGGCCGGAAATGATGTTTCATCGTCACATCCGCATGTGACTTAGCTATTTCTGCAAATTTTGAATTATCGGAATTTTTGGAGGCCCACATCAGCATCTCTAAATTCATCATATTATCAATAATTACCGGATATTCCCACACTTTCTGATTCCAATCCCATGAACGTATACAACCGACTTGTGGACGAAAACGAGTACTCAATGACTCTGATCCTTGCAACAACACCTTTTTATATTCATCATTGCCTGTCAGACGCAATCCATTGCCAAAACTGCAATACAACATAAATCCCACATCGTGATTATCTGTTGTGTATTTTTCATTTTCTATCCTTTTCGTATAGTTCTCTGCATACATTTTCAAGGAATCATTTTCATTCACCTCATACAGATACCATAATACCCCTGGGAAAAAACCACTAGTCCACCATTTGGCCTTTGAAGTCATCAGTTTACCATCCTTATCAATGGTGCGCGGCAATTTTTCTTCTTCATGCAATAAATTCTCAGCCATTAATTTTGACTGAACAGTCGCTATTTGCAAACTATTATTCACAAGAGTACTCATTTCGCTTTTGGGAGCTGAACAACTACAAACTGCCAACAACCCCAAAAATACAATAATAGATGAACCTACTTTCATTTATATATTCTTTAAAATTATTTTTCTAATTGAAGTTTTTTTATTCTTATCTGAGCTTCCTGTTCTTTTATTTCTTTACTTAAAAAAACAGAACCCACTTTGTTTTCATTCTCCGCCACATCCGATTGACGGTCAAACACCATCCGGGCTACAACAGAATCCCCTTTCAACCATATAGTACTGCTATATCGCTCCGAAACAATATTATACCCACCTTTCCATTGGACAAAAGCATATTCTTTTATCCTCTTCTCACTATCCTGCAAAATAGGAACAAAACTTTTCCCCTGTAATTGTCCTTCAGGAACCGGGACTTTACACAATTCACATAATGTGGGATAAATATCTACAAATTCTACAACTCCCCCAGCTTTTCCGCCTTTACAATGAGGCACACGTACAACCAACGGAGCACGAGTCGCATGATTCATCAGATTATGTTTTCCCCAGAAACCATGTTCACCCAAATGCCAGCCATGATCTCCTAACATCACTACTATCGTACTCTCTGCCAATCCCAAGCGTTCAAGTTCATCAAGTATTAAACCAATCTGCGCATCAATGTAACTCACACATGCGTAATAACCATGCTTTGCCTCGCGCTGAAAAACTTCATCCTTTGTTGTCGTAAATTTCCCATATCCACGAATCTCACCGGAAGAAGTAACCTGCTTCGGCAATGCTTTCGGTCGATAAGGATTCTGTGCCAACTTAATCTTCTCCCTTTGATATAAATCCCAATATTTCTTAGGAGCATTGAAAGGCAAATGCGGTTTCCAAAAACCACATGCTAAAAAGAAGGGTTCTTTCCTCTCTTTCAATCGCCTTAAATCTGCAATCGTCTTCTGTGCTACTCTGCCATCGATATAAGTTGTATCCGAGACATCAGCCGATTCACAGAACGGTCCTCGCAAAGTCTTAGGATGAATATAACGGGAAGACTCCTCGTTTTGCCACAATTCCCACTTATTATATTCAGCCCAATCCTTACCATAACCATCAGGATATACTCTCCATGGATATTCCGACCAACCACGGGCATGATCAGTTATATTATGGAAAACTTTTCCATTAGAAATAACATAATATCCATTCTTTTTAAAACACTCCGGAAGTGAAAGTGCATTTGGACAATCTTTCTCTGCATTAGCATCGAAAGCAGTAAAACGTTCTGGATAACAAGGATATATTCCTGTGAACAGGCTCGCTCTGGAAGCTCCGCTTACAGGAATATTACAATATGCATTTTGAAAAACCGTAGCCTGCTCCGCCAATCTATCGATGTGAGGAGTTACAATATCCTCTATTCCATAGCACCCCAGTTCAGGTCGCATATCATCAGCAATGATAAATAAAACATTCATCTTGTCTTTCTTCTGCCCATAAACATGGGCAGAAGAAACTAAAGTAATCATACTTACAAAATAAAAAGATTGAATGCTGTTCATAGCTATATCCTTTGGAATGTAAAAACCAGATTATTTAAATTCAACTCTTTCAAAAGAAAATCTATTCTTAGTGTCAGTCTTATATTCTTTCAAATAAGGAGAATAAGTGTCCACCTTTACCTGTTTCTTTTTCACATCTATATCTACAATACGTAAAAAACCGGTTTGTCCTCTATTCGTTCCTTTCACTCCATCCTGAAAGTTAGCCAACATCTGATATACCTTATTGCCTTGTTCACCTGTACTAACCAACGTTCCAACACCGCCATTCAAAACATGTCCACTAAAGACAAAGAGAATATTGGGATATTTACTAACCAACTTATCCCACATTTGCTCGCCATTATTCACCGCATTCTCACCGGTATCCTTTCCCAAACCATATTTCTGTGGCAACCAACGGTCTCCCTCTCCCATACGTGTATCGTCTGAGTACATATACGCATGTGTATTAATAATCACCTTATGATGCGGATGTTGCTTAACAACCTCTCCCGCCCAATCAAGCACACTATTACGAGGTCCAAACTCCAAACATAGAATTAACCATTTTATTCCGGCAGCTTTGAAAGTATACCATACATTATCCATTTTTCCTTCTTCAAATGCACCTCCGAAATTCTTCATCTTACTATATTTCGCATAAGGAAAATAGTAATTAAACAATCGGGAATCTCTTTTATTCGAATTTTTGCCCAAATCGTGATTTCCCATAACAAAAGCATAAGGAACTTTATTATCCATCATATTCAAGGCAGAAGCTGCCACTTCCCACTCTTTATCAATATTGTGATCCGTCATATCCCCTTGCTGCAAAACAAAATCAATACTATCTGCATGTTCCACCGCCCACTGAGTCTGCGATCTCAAAATGTCAGGATAAAGTCGTGAATAAGTTTGTATATCAGGCAATAAAACCAATCTGACCTGTTTCTGTGTGCTACAACTCGACAATATCAAAATTGTAGTAGCCAATAAAGCCGCCAATTTTAAATGTTTTCTCATAATATTTCTATTTTTATTCAACTCAGTTGAAGGTATGTTGCATTATTTTTACTTAAATAGAACATACCTTCAATATTTAATTCTAGTTTCTAATAGAACCATCTTTCTTTATATCACGACTTCCGCTCCATATTTTAACCGAGGACCATTTCTCAGGCTTAGCTGTCCAGAACTCATCATCCGCTTGTAGACCCAAAGGCAAGAAAATAAAAGTACACAGATAATTACTACCAGTAGATACATATCTGTCGGCAATCTCGGGCTGGTGCCCACAAAATCCCAAATTCAGCCATCCATCCTTATCAAATGTACCTTTGGCTAATTGTTTTTTCATGACCTTAGTTAGAGCGCAACGCACTTGCGCCGGTTTGATATGTTCAGGCAATAATTTCATCCAGGATACCTGAGCTAATACCTGAAAAGCTCCAAAACGATACCCCATTGATCTTCCCAATACAGGATAAGTTCCTTCCGGAGATATCATCTTTTCTTGTTGATCGGCATAACGGATCAGGCGTTGTAACTGTACATCATAAAAATCAGCTCCTTCCACTTTATGTTCTTTCATGACCGCCAGTACATCTATCAACATGGGTTGAATCACATAACTATTGTAATAATCCAAATGAAAATTACGCCCGTCACCATACCAGCCATCTCCTTTATACCATTCTTTATGTCTCTTTAACGCATAATGAATTGGTTTCAATTCACATTCACCCGTAAACTCCAATAAGGCCGCTTCAATAGTAGCAGAGAACATCAACCAATTAGACTCTGAAGCCTTGATTCTGCGCGAAGCTTTCAATTCCTTAATAATTCTCTCTTGAGTCACTTTATCTAACTTCGGCCAAATCTGATCCTTAGAACGCAACAAGCCTTGTGCAAAAAACGCAGCATCAACCAACGGTTGTCCTCCAGGGCCATCAAAACGCATATAATCAGGCGATTCCGGGTTTACAGCATTAGCAATAGACTTCACCACTAAATTGGTATATTTAGCACGAAGCTGACCTTCTTCCGTATCATCAGGAGGTAAATTCAACCATGCAGAAATACCATCAAATGAACGTCCTAAAGCCTCCAAATGCGTCACATTCTTTCTTGTGTTGCCATTGTTTAATCCATCAAAGGTTTCAACAGGCATGTTTTTCCTCAAAGTATTCTGACTCAAATTTGTATATAGCGGATCAATAATCTTAATCATTGTTTTCACCCAATACTCACGATCCTTACTTTTCTTTGCAAAAGCATTACCTCCATTTACCAAAAGAGAAAATACCAGGAAAAAGAGGAATATTCTATGATTTTTATTATTCATGATTTTATCTAAATAAATTAATTAGCTTCTATTGTTTCCAAAGGAGGAATATTATTTTCAGATCCTGCATATCCTTTATTCTGATTAATATGCCCTTTGGTATTAGAATTAATCGTAGATGCAGGAATAGGCCATAAGACATGATACGGACTCATTGTAAATTCCACATTAGAAATAGTTTTAACTCCTTTATTATAAAAATCGGTAGACTCCATAATTCTATCATAAAAGAAATTATCTTCTGAGAAATTCTCCATCTTATAGACCTTACCAGTATAAGAGGGTTTTCCCGTTTGTGCAAATATATAGGCAATACGAGTCAACTCTGTTTTTCTAGGTTCTTCATAATATAACTCTCTCGCACGTTCATCCAAGATTGTTCCAATATTCATATCAGATGCCGCCAAATCACCCGCACCCGCTCTATTTCTTACTTCATTCACATCATCTGCCGCTTTCTGCAAACTAGCAGCATCGCCTTTCCAACAATAAGCCTCCGCACGCAACAGATAGGTCTCCGCCAAACGATATACATACCAGTCTGTATTACCACCTTCCGGTTGATCCACCCTGTCCGGATCCGGTATAAACAATTTGTAATGCGGCCAGCCAAACCAGCTACGAATTGTATCTTTACACAACAACTGCCCAGTCTCTCCATAAAGCTGTAAAGGTTTACCATAATATTTATTTTGCCCTTCCAACTTCGGTTCATTATATACTAAATCCTCCATATTCATCCAATTCCCTTTTGCATGACGCAAATCATCCGGATCATCCCAAATATACTGAGTAGAATAAGCAGTTCCCCGACAACGTCCGATTCCACGTCCATACTTTTTAACTAGTGAAATTTTAACTGTTCCAGTAGGATCCTTTTTGTCTGTTACTCCCTGTTTACCATCAGGAGTTAATATAGCATTCTTCGTATTTCCATAATAAGGCACTGCATTTCTCATCGTTCTGATTCCATCGCCTTGGCTTCCTTCTACAAGATATCTGTCAATAACCAACAAGATAGTCTCTTTATTTTCTGCCAATGCCTTATTCTCAGGGCGATGTAAATCCCAAATCACATTTTTAGTAGCATCAGCTTTTTCAGCTCCGAATCTATTTTTCATCAATTCATAACGCGGGTCACTTATTACAGCCGTAGCTGCTGTTATGGCTTCATCAAACAAACCGGCAGCCAAATATAACTTCGCCAACAAATGATAGCCTGCTGCACGTGGAGCTTTTCCTCTATCAACCACCTCAGGCATCCATTGACAAGCAAATTTCATATCATCTATCATTTTATTTAAAATGACCTCACGCTTTGTTGTATAGAAATCGAGTTTCGCCTCTGTAAACTCTTTCAATAGTAAAGGCACATCACCAAATTGATTTATCAAACGATAATAGTGATAAGCCCGAAAGAAATAAGCAGTAGCCAATATCTCGTTCTTCTCCTGTTCAGACGAGTAAGTTGCTTCATCAATACGTGTAATCACAGTATTGGCATACCTAATATTATCATACGCTTCATTCCAATACCATCCTACTCTATTAGCATTGGGACTATTCAAATTCTTATCAGGCGTAATCACCGCATTTAGATCTTGGGCAACACTTGTTTTGTCCGTAGTTCCTTCAATAGCTACCTCAGAAAAAATATGTTCGGTTATAATGGCAGGTCCATCTCCATAAAACTCCGCTTTAATCCTTTTCTCACAAGTACCAAGTGCAGCCCACATACCTTTAGCATCTACCAGAGTATTCTCCGGAGAATAAAATGAAAGAGGTTTAGGCTCCAACCAGTTGTCCCCACAACTCGAGAGAGTTATCGCAACAAATCCTATTATCGCTAATTTACTAATATTATTCATAACATTGATTCTTAAAAGTTAATTACATAGTTACATTAATACCAAAAGTATATGTACGAGGAGTAGGACTACTATTTTCCGGATCCCAAAGTTTAAAATCCGGAGCCCAAACTGCCACATTTCTTACATTAGCATAAACTCTCAATGAGCCTAGTCCCAATTTAGTAATCCAACGTGATGGAACATTGTATCCGACAGATATATTATCTAATCGAATAAATGATTTTTTTCGATATACAGAGAAACTGTTTCCTCCTGTACTAGAATCAATTCTTGCCCACTCATTTGTCGGATTTTCCGGAGTCCAGTATGGTAACTTGTAAGCATTCTGTCTATCATTATATACTGTGGTTCCACTATGCTTAGCTACATCATATGTCCCTTTATGCCCCCAAAGAGAATACAACATGAAAGAAACATCTATATTCTTATATATCTTGAAATCATTGCGCAATGTCCATGTAAATTTCGGACTGGTTGTTCCTTGGAAAACTTTATCCTCATCTGTATACTGTCCGTTCCCATCAACATCCCTTAGCTTAAAATCACCAGGAGCTACACCGTACTTCTTTGCTTCCTCCGCTTCATCCTGCTGCCAGACCCCAATAACTTCCAATCCCCATATTTCATCCAGAGACTTACCTATAAACCATTTATTCTTAATATCGTCAGCCTCTTTCTGTCCTATTACTTTCCCATTCTCATCTAAAACATCAACCATATCTCCATACAGGTGAACAATCTTATTTCTGTTCAAAGTAAAATTGAATGTTGAGCTCCATGCAAAATTCTTTGTATCAATATTCTTCGATGTCAGGCTTAGTTCAATACCTTTATTCTCTACTTCACCTAAATTAGACATTACTGAACTGAATCCGATCAATTCGGGTAACGTACGCTCAATAAGAAGATCTTTCGTATTAGCTTTATAAATATCGATATTTCCTTTTAATCGTTCATTAAATATAGAAAAATCCAATCCTAAGTTGAATGAAGCCGTACGTTCCCATTTTAATTCTTTATTTGCTAAAGAATTCACATAAAGATAAGACCCGTTATAAACCTTTCCATCCGGACTTACATACATATATTTATTATTACCCATTCTGGCTAAAGCTCTATACACCCCAATGTCTCTGTTACCATTTAATCCCCATGAGAATCTTAATTTTCCATAATCCAACCAAGTTAACTTCTTCAAAAAAGGTTCATCAGAGAATACCCATCCGACAGCAACTGAGGGAAATACCGCCCGAGGATTTTTTTGTCCAAATGCAGAATAACCATCTCTCCGAACCGTACCAGTAATCATATAACGGTTCTCATACGAATAAAATAAACGAGCCATCAATGCATCACCGGTTCTATATTCATCATTACTACTAATTGTAGGCAATATCCCACCTTTCATATAATGATATCCAAGATCGTCATTCGGATCAAACCCTTCATTATTCATATCATCACTCCATCTTTGAAATTTCTCCGCATTAAATAAGAAAGTGAAATCCACGTCATGTACTTTGGCAAAAGTTTGTTTCCACTTTACTATATTGTCAAGTTGCCATAGAAAATCATTTCTAAAAGTTCGTGAGGCAGAACCTCCAAAATCTTTCCAACTTGGATGTTCCGAGGATTTATGTACATAATCTGTAGCCCACTCATATCGAGGAGAGAAATTCATCTGATAAGATATATTAAAGGGCAAAGACACCTTAGCATAGATATTAGCATTCAAATTATTGATCACATTTCTCTTATCTGTATAATAAGAATCGATCAAAGGATGTTTCGCCGACGTATCATCTCCCGGATTCAGTTTCATTGTTCCATCTTCATTGGTAGGACTTCCATAAGGAGTCAGCTTCTGAAACTGAACCCAGTCCGCTCCGATAGCACTGGCATCACGTTGTACAAACTGCGCATTTAATCCCACAGTCAGAAACTTACTTATTTTGGCATCCAGGTTTAAACGAGTCTTAAATGATTTATATCCGTTATTTACAATAATGCCCTCATTATCTGTCCATCCCATAGACCAATAATAATTTACCCCTTTTGTCTTTCCCGAGATACTTGCATTATAATCCTGACGAAGCCCATTCTGAAAAACCATATCGGCCCAATCTACAGATTTACCATCCAAATAGTTCTGTATTTCCAAGTTCTTAAAACCAATTCGACGCAACCACGTCTCTACAGGGTCTCCCGTCGAATTATCGTATTTCATCCAATCCTCAATAGAAACATCTGCAGGTAATTTACGAGGATCATTAAACTCATAAGGTTTATGATTCGGATTTGCACTATTAAAGACATCCGTCCTCCAAGCAGTAAACTCATCCCCCTGATATACTTCGGGAACTATCGCCTGAGTGGCTACACCTATAGAAGCATCAAAGCTAATTGTCGGTTTTTCACTTTTACCCATCTTCGTAGTTATGATAATAACCCCACTAGCAGAACGCGCTCCGTAAATAGCAGCAGAACTAGCATCCTTCAATACATCTATTTGTTCTATATCATTCGGATTAATATCGGCCAAATCACCCGGATATATAACTCCGTCCAATACAATCAGAGGATCAGTTCCTGCATTAATTGAGTTCTTTCCACGAATCAAAAGACTTCCACCCGGTTTGGGGCCTGCACTAAAACCAACACTCAATCCCGGAACATTCGCTCTCAATAAATCTTGCATAGAAGAAGGACTTTCATTTTCCAGCTGCGCAGATTTTACTTGCATTACTGCACCAGTCAAGTCTCTTTTACGAGCACTACCATAACCAATCACAACTACTTCATTCAACGTTTCCGAGTCTTCTGCCAGACGAATTACAAAATCGCGTTTGTCTTTGACAGGAATTTCTTGCTGAGCAAATCCTATATAGGATACAACAAGGGTGGCTCCAGAAGAAACATTTAAAGTAAAAAATCCGTCAAAATCAGAAATAACTCCATTCGTTGTACCTTTCTCCATTATATTAGCCCCAATGACAGGCTCATTATGTTCATCAGTTATCTTACCTTTCACTGTTACTTTTTGTTGAGCAAACAGTTGAACGGTAAACAACAGAAAAGCGATTAACCATAAGATTCTCACTTTTATAAAACAATGTCTTTCCATTTCGTATAAGTTTAATTATTAATAAAAGGCTATTTCATTTTTAACATCTCAATTCCTGCCATCAAAAATGCTCCAACCCCATATACTTCAGTCATATTCTGAGTCACCTGTTCAGGAGCAGCACTAACCGGTTGGACATATCCAAGCATGCCATCTTCATGAACATAACTTTTCAAAGCCCTCCATCCCTTCCGGGCAGCTTTTTTGTATTTTCTATCTTTTAAAATTCCTTGATTCACTCCCCATCCCAAACCATACACAAAGAATCCGGAAGCGCTATTTTCCGGAGAAGGATATGAATCCGGATCAAGCATGCTGGCATGCCAAGAACCATTCTTATCCTGACACTGAACTATAGCAGAAGCCATTTCTTTATAAATGTTGAAATAATAATTATAAGTAGGGTGATCTTTAGGCAAAGTTTGCAATAACAAAGGTATTCCTGCAAACACCCAACCATTGCCTCTTCCCCAAAATACTTTCTCGCCATTCTTCTCTCTTTTGGGAATATACCTTCTATCACGATAGTATAACTTAGCATCCGCATCATATAAAGAATCTGTAGCTTCTTTAAATTCCCTATCCATAAAAGCCAAATAGTTTTTCTCCGGATAGAGTTTATTCAACAACCCATATACCGGTGGAGCCATAAATAACGCATCGCACCACGACCAACGTTCCGACCAGTTCTTTGCTCCGAGCCACAAACGGGCCTTCGAAGGTTTAGCAACAACAGAATCCACACGGGCAATCGTAGGCTGAATCATTGCTGCATCATGGTATTTCTCATACATACGAATATACATCTGTGCTATAACAAGATCGTCTGCATGATAAAGCCGTTTCAAGAACCCCCAATGATGTTTCTTCCCTATCTGCATCAGAAAATCATAATAACGGGAGTCTTGAGTATAATCTGCCCATTCTACCATCCCCCGGAACAAGACTCCATTTGTCCACGCCAAATCATGATGTTTAACTTTTGACTGATGATTTACCTGCCACATGGCAACTCTGTCAATTAATACACGATCTTGTCCCTTTTTATTTTTCGCTTCTACTGCAGAGAATATCGAAAAAAGACTAAAAACCAAAATAAGTATTTTTCTCATGGTAAATATAAAATCTCTATATTTGTTATTTTAACGTTTTGCAAATCTCATTATTGATCATCTTTAATGTTGCTTCATCCAACTTTATTACTTTACGATCATAAGTCATCAGCCCATTCACTTCTACTTCTACATCTGTCGTTTGTGTGTAAACAGCTGCAGAAAAGCCTTGCTTTATCATTTCTTTCAGCGTTTCTGCGTACTTCAGATATTCAGCAGTAGCTTCTGTAGATGTATTAAACTGGATGTATCCCCAATTCCGGTTCGGTTCCCAAAGATGATTCTTCAAAACTAAACCAATCCCCCCATATTCTCCTAGTACCGTAGCACGTTGTGCATCATACAAATACATTTCCGGCCCCGGATAATTATGCAAATCAAGCATATCACCGCAAGTATAATGATTTCCACCACTTGCCGGATTGACCAAACGTGTAGGGTCATATTGTTTGGTCCATTCTGCAATCTCACTTGTCTTAAATTGTCCCCAAGCCTCGTTAAAGGGCACCCAAGTCCCAATACAAGGATAAGAATAGAGATAATCAATAATTTCTTTCCATTCCTTACGATAAGTAGCTTCAGATTCCGGAGAACGTGCCAGTTCCGTTCCATCAAAATACTTCTTTCTCTGCCACTCCAAGGTTTTATCACCATTAGGCATATCTTGCCAAACAATTATTCCCATTTGATCACAGTATGTATACCAACGTGCAGGCTCTACCTTTACATGTTTTCTTATCATATTAAAGCCCAAATCTTTCGTTTTCCTGATATCATAACACAATGCCTCATCCGTAGGAGCTGTATATAATCCATCCGGCCACCAACCCTGATCCAACGGGCCAAATTGAAACAGATCTTTATTGTTTAGCTGCAAACGCACAATGCCTTTTTTGTCTCTTTTCATAGAGTACTTACGCATCGCCATATAACTCCTTACACAGTCTACTCGTTTTCCTCCCTCAAATAAAGAAACTTCCATCTGATATAAGAATGGCTCATCCGGCGACCAAAGTTTGGCATCAGCCGGCATGGGAACCTCAACAGGTAACCCATTAATTGACGTTCCCACAGCCACCAGACGCCCTCCTTCAAACACTTTTACCTCAAATTTATCTGAATATCTATTGTCATCTGTTTCAACCTTTACTTTAACCTTATTCAAATCTATATCAGGTGTCGTTTTTATATCTGTAATATAGTGTTCGGACACCGGTTCCAACCATACAGTCTGCCAAATACCACTCACCGGCGTATACCAAATCCCATGAGGATTACTCACCTGCTTTCCACGTGGTTGCGCACCTTTTTCTGTCGGATCCCACACTTTGACGACCAAATTATTTTTTGAGTTATTCAAAGCCTGTGTTATATCAAATGTAAACGGAGTAAATCCTCCTGTATGTTCTCCTACTTTTATATTGTTAACCCATACTTCTGTTTTCCAATCAACAGCCCCAAAATGAAGCAAAATTCTTTTTCCTTTCCATTTTGAGGATACAACAAACTCACGTTCATACCATAATTCTTTATCTTCTCCTAATGTTTTTCCGACTCCCGAGAGACTGGATTCAATAGCAAATGGAACCAATATTTCACCATCAAAAGAATTTGGAATTGATTCTCCTAATGGCAAAACAGCATACTTCCATAAACCATTCAAATTAGACCATTCGGAACGCTCCATAATAGGACGCGGATATTCCGGCAAAACATTGTTCACATCTATCTTGTCCGTCCAAGAAGTTTTGATTCTATCGCCTACGGGTGTCCATTGCGCCCATAACATCTGAGAAAATAATGACAGGGCTGTTCCTATTAGAAATAATTGTTTTATCATATATAATTAGTTTTATCATTTGCGATATCAACACAGGCAAAATTAGAGGTTCGCACAAAATATGGATAGTATAAATATCCCAATAAATCACAAAAACGTCTCAAAGTAAGCCAAAAACTAGGGATATAGACAAATGAAACATGAATGGGATAATTGATGCATACAGCATAAAAAAAGCCTTGTACTATCTGTAGTATTAGTTACCACAAAAGATACAAGACTTTCATATAATTCTACAGTGAGAAAAATTAGCTTACAAATCTTTTTTTATATCCGCTATTTCTTTAGTTGATTTCAAGCTCGTCCGGCTCACTATAAAAATAATCTATAGCCGTTTCCTCCGGCAAATAAACAGAACGATAAGTGATATGGTCTCCCGCAAAATCATCTATCTTAACCTGTGTTCCGGGAGCTTCCAAAAGTACAGTCTTATTTCTTCCCTCAGAACTCATATAAGTAATTTCAGAAGCAAAAAAAGTTGGTTCAAGCGAAGCTGTAAAGGTAACAGTCAGTACATCATCTTTTAAAACTGCCGTCTTTACTTTTGTATTGAACAACAATTTCTCATAAACAGCACCATACACTGTACAAGGAACCTCCGACATGATAGAAGAGTTACCATACGTATCATATGTGCATACTTCAAATACATACGAACCTTCTGCTAAATCCTTTACTACAACCTGAGTAAGAGTTGCTTTATCTGTCAACTGCAATTCAGTAGACTTCGTTCTGTTTTCCCAGAATATCTTTGCCGTTTTAGCACGAGGGTCAAGTAATTTCTGCCATTCGAGCATAACCCGATTACGTCCAGCATAAGCTTTCAGTGAATCTACTTTTCCAATATATACAATAGGCCCTTCTTCAATAAACTCTTTATACGTGGCATCCATACCATCACAAGAAATCAAAGTACCTATACTTAAAAATATAAAAATCAATTTTTTAAATAGTCTCATAGCATTATCTTTTACTTGTTACTAATTATGCCTCGCACCGAAAAATGTAAGTTCGTGAAGATGCATATAACGTGTTTTTCCCCATGTATCATTCGTTTTAAAACGAATGTAACGTACAGCAGGAGCATTATCGGGAATAATAAAATTCTCACCATTTTTTGCAGCTTCCTGATCCTCCGTTGTAAGAGCATCGTTTACACCACCACCTGAAGGCTTCACTGATTCATATTCAGAAAGTAATACCCAAGAATCATCAAAGCTACCATCCGGATTTGGATTATTACTGCCCCAAAGTTCAAAATGTTTCGGGTGTCCTGCCTTAAACGTATTACCATACTTACCCGGATAATAACGTGAAACCATCACAAATCGGCTCAATTTATACTTTTCCCCCATATCAAAGGTAAACCATTGCGGCATTACTGTTGTCGTTTTGGTTTGAAAACAAGGATCTGTATCTGTAATTCCATCCCAAAGCCGCGTCATATCATTTCCTTTCGTCACTTCATTCCATGAGTGGCACTCATAAGAATCGGTCGGCAATGCCATCTTTCTGAACAAAGACTTATCGCATTGTTCTTCATACAAAGGAGTCTCGGTGACATATAATGTATCCGAAAGATGTCCCCATCTATCTCTGACAAAAATACCAAAATCCGTAGTAACAGCATCCAGCCCACGCACATAAAAATCACCTCCTTTTGCTTCAGTATAATGCATATATACCTGCGTCCAAATACCTTCCGCTTGTTTTTTTATAACCCCCAGTCCAAGTTTTGCCTTTTCCGGATTATCAAAGTTCACTTTGATGCCACCAAATGTTTCGGCTGAAATTAATGTTCCACGAACTTTTTGATAAGGAGGAGTATCCGGACTTACTTTTACCACAAGCGGAGTAGATACAACCTCACCATAACTAACAGAATAAAGTTCTATATCATATTCTCCCTTAGCCGGGAATCCTTCTACTACCAAAGAATCTGTATAAAAAGAAGCATTAACCGTACGAACCATATTGTCAACCTTATAGCTAGCCCGAACATATTTCAAATTTTGATCATCCGGCAAATCATAATAGATAATTGCTGCACCAGGCAGATTCTTTACTGTTGCATTCAACACCTGTGCCGGTGGTGTCATACTTCCTGTAGGTTCGTTCAAATCAGCATTATCGGCACAAGCAGCCAAAGCAACTCCTATATAAAGCAAACCATATTTATAAAATTTCTTCTTCATAACGTTTTTATTTTAAAGTTTACCAACCATAATTCTGTACCAGATTCTTATTCGAATATAGTTCCTTATCTAAAATCGGCCAGAAATAGTTTCTTATTCTGAACTCTTGAGTATAAATCAATTGTTCTGTATAGTAATCTTCGTTTGTGCTATATTGAGTATTCCATCCGGTGATCGGCTTATTCTGTTCCTGAAATGCCAATTTCCATCTACGCAAATCCCAAAATCTCTGTGCTTCAAACGCCAGTTCAATTCCACGCTCCTGTTGTATGATTTCACGTCTGCCGTCCATTGTCTCATATTTCTTTTTATTCGTATATGTATCCCAACTTTCTTCCACGCCTTTTAATCCTGCTCTTTCCCTGATCAGATCAACCCAACTCAGAACCTCCGCTTTAGCGGCACCACTTTCATTCAAGGCTTCAGCATACAACAGATATAAGTTGCCCAATCTCATCACCGGAAATGGATATGTAATCTTAGTAAAACCACTGGTTTGCCCTACCACACTCTTAAAATGAACCAGTTTTTTAGGCCATATACCTGTTTCATTCCATGAATTTGAAATCTGATTGGCAGCAGACTGTCCTTGTTTACATTGCACATAGATCGGCTTCGTCTCATCTGTCACCCCCTGTCCAAACCAAACCGCACCATCAAATCCCAAACTTGCATAATAGCGGACTTCTCGGTCAAAGTTTATATTAGCTGTTGTATATCCTTCTTTGATAAAGTATTTATCATCAGCCGTTGCTTTTCTCAATTCAAAACGATTATCATAATTCCACGTCTTATCTTCTGTAATAGGAACTCCATTTTTTGTATAAAATAAATCTGCTATTTTTAGAGGAACAGCCAAGTTACCGCCAACACTCGCATTTCCTTCCTTTCCCGGTTCCAGTCCACGTGGAATAGCATGATCCTGCAACTGTCCGATAATACTATTTGAATTAGCCCAAATAATTTCTTGATTCCATTTTTCCGTCACAATGTTACGAATATTCATTTTCGCACGGGTCTGATCAGATATCGTGTATTCAAGAGAAGTATATTTATATAAATCATGTCCCTGAGCTTTCAGAAAATCAATAGCCTGCCTACAAGCTTCCGCAGCATCTATCCAACGCTGTTTCTTAGCCTGTTCCGATTTATTCGGGTTGAATAATTCAATACCTCTAGAATCAGTATATCCTTTATAATCAGCATTCCCATTAAACAAAGGACTGGCAGCAGTTACCATTACTTCGGCTTTTATTGCCATTGCAATTCCTTGGGTAATTCGTCCCAATTCTTCAGCTTCATTCATTATCTTATCAGGCAAATGATTGCTGTTAATAATCTCAGTTAAGGAATTGATTACATAATCAAAGCATTCATCTATAGTACTTCTGAAAACCTTTACTTCATCCTCGCTTGCATTTACCGGAATATTCCGATCCATAATAGGAATCGGCCCATACATTCTGATCAGCCAATAATGATAATAAACTTTCAAAAAACGTACTTCTGCCGCCCAGCGATCTTTCTCTGCTTGTGTCATATCAGGCACTTTCTGAATATTCTCCAGAAAGATATTACAGTCACTGATTCCTTGATATAATGATTTGTTATTTTGTTGATCAGCTCCGGTCCAATAATCGCAGCGTGGTCTTGCCGAACTTTGCATATTATGTGAAATATACCATGCATGTACATGTGCTGCACTACGAAAAGACTCCGTAATATACAGTTCATCACCACCTGCAATCGCCGGATTTGCCTCCAACAGCCCATGAGCCGGAAGATAATAATAGCATGTAAACAAATATTTCTCTGCTTGTGCCCTCATTGTAAATGCATTATCGATTGTAGCAATATCATCCGGGACAATATCCAAGAATGAATCACATGAAGATAAAACGACAATCAGGCAATTTAATATAAACAGTTGTATTTTTTTCATTTTATATCAAATTTAGAAAGTTAAATTTAGTCCTATATTATACACACGCTGTACAGGATAACCTAAACCGGAACCTGCCATTTCCGGATCCCAAAGTTTAAACTTACTAAAGCACAATAGATTGTTTCCTGTAACATAGAATCGAAGGTTCTTGATTCCTGCTTTATTAGTTACTTTCTCAGGAATAGTATAACCGATTTCCAATTGTTTCAAACGCAAGAACGAACCATCACGCATAAACCAAGTACTCGTTTTACTGTTATTTTCAATAGAAGTCGGGCTTAATCTCGGCCATACCGCATAAGCATCTCTATTATCTTCTGACCAATGACTATCTGCAATAAACTTTGCAAGTGCATTATGTCCGACTCTATTCCCTACAACCTTTGTATCGACCGTGTTAAAGAATGGAGAAACATTATTATAATCAATCCAAAATGATTCTCTAGCCAGCCCTTGAAAAAACACTGATATATCCCAGTTCTTATATCCATAAGAGGCACCAAAGCCATATACAATTTCCGGTTCTTTCGGATATCCGATAGGTACCTGGTCGAGATCTGTTATTTTGCCATCTTTGTTCACATCACGATACTTAATATCACCTGCACCATATTCTCCAAATTGTACAGGAGAATTAGCTACTTCATTATCGTCAACAAATAAACCTTCTGCTATATATCCCCAAGTCTGATTAGTCGGATAACCCACTTTCTGTTTCCACCATGCTCCTGGATATTCATAATCCTCATATACCATGTATTCACTTGTCGCATAAGTAAAGTTACCTCTCAACTGCAGCCATGACTTATTGGCGAAATACTTATTATAATCCAACGACAAGTCAACTCCATGTCCCTTAGCTTCTCCCAAGTTTGCATAAGGTTGTACCCAAAGTCCCATAGATGCCGGAATAGAAGTTCGTTGCTGCAAAATACTCTTACGCCGCTCCGTATAATACTCTGCAGTCACGTTCAAATCATTAAATAGGGTAAACTCAAGTGCGAAATTTGTTTTAGCAGACTTCTCCCATGTAATTTCAGGATCAGAATAACGCTTTACCGAAATACCATCCCGGTGATAATCATAATTATATCCGAAGTTTGCTCCATACTTACTATCATTCATATTGATATCTGACAAATATAAGAAACGCCCACTTCCAATAGCATCATTACCAACAATACCATAAGACGCTCTCAATTTCAACTTGGATACTACATCTTTAAATGGATCCCAAAAAGACTCATTAGAAACAACCCATGCCAAACCGGCTGAAGGGAAAAAACCGAACCGTTTACTTTTATGGAAGCGTTCGGAACCATTATAGCCAAAGTTGAACTCTGCAAAGTAACGATTATTATATGCATAAGTGAAACGCCCCGATAAACCGACATTACGATAAGGCAAAGACGCTTGAAGTGAACCAGCATTCGGCTGAAGGTTATTTCTCAACTGATAAACCAGTAATCCACCTACTCCATGTTTTCCGAAATCACGATTATAATTCAATGCAGCTTCAATATACATATTAGCCGTAATACTTTTACCACCCGGATCATAAATCAGATATTCCGAACCGTCATCCGGATTAATGATATCAATGGCATAATCACCGGTCAGATAATCATAATTAGTCATCTTATAATAATACGGATTCAGTTTACGTGAAACATCATAACTGGAGATACGGGAAGTATTAAACAACAAGCGTGCAGATAAACCTTCTGTTAAAAATTTCAGATCCTGCTTCACTTCAAACTGCGCACTCAAGTTAGAACGTCCGGATTCTTTATATCCTCTTACCATTTCTGCGTACGGATTCAAATATTGTCCATTCTCAGCATTACCAAATAAAGTATGTTTTGTATATGCATGAGCTTCATCTTTGGGATATTTAGCAGGAAACAATACCGGATTACTCTTCATAATCAGATTGTACATAGCCGAACCACCATATAACGGTCCGTTATAATCATCAAAGACACCACTTAGACGGACAATCAATTCTGTTGTTTTAGTAGCATTGATATTTACATTAGAACGAAGAGTATAAACTCTCTGCTTGATGTTATTATTAAAATTACTGTTCTTATCAACCTCCAGAATACCATTGTCTTGACTATACGAAGCTGCGACATAATAACGTGCGACATCACCACCACCTGTAATATTCAGGTTGACGCGCTGGTTCATCGTAAAATCTTTCAATAATTCCTTTCTCCAATCCGTAGCCGGATAAATTACAGATCCCGCTCCCGGTACAGTATTGTCTATTTTTTCCTCAGAATACATCAATGGCGCCAACGGATTACGAGTTAAATAGGCCTCATTGTGCAGACGCATATAGGTAACAGGATCTGCCAGTTCTATCTCTTGAGTCGGAGTGGATATTGAGTTTTCAACTCTTAGGCTTAACCGTGCTTTTCCCTTCTGACCTTCTTTGGTTTTTACCAGAATCACGCCATTTGCACCACGGGCACCGTAAAGAGCGGTAGCAGTAGCATCCTTCATAATAGAAAAGCTGGCGATGTCATCTGGTTGTAAACGAGCCAGATCGGTAGAAGTTAACTCAATGCCGTCAATCAATATCAACGGATCTTTTTTATATCCGAAAGTCGTAACACCGCGAACAAAGAAAGAGGCGTCATCCACCCCTGGTTCACCTGTTCTTTGATAAGAAATTACTCCTGCAATACGCCCGGCAAGTGCATTCGTTAGATTGCTGGATGGCGTTTTCAGTTCTGCTACTTTCACAGTTGAAATAGCACCAATAACACTCTCTTTTTTCTGTGTTCCAAAAGCCACAACCTCAACTCCCTCCAACATCTGAGAATCCTCATACAGAACCGCATTTATGGTTGTTTCATTTCCTACGGTTTTAGTCAGCTTTACATAACCTACATAACTAAATTCCAAAATAGCTCCTTTAGAAACGTTAGCCAGTGTATAGTTACCGTCTAAATCAGTTACAACTCCAGTAGTAGAGCCTTTTACCAATACAGATGCACCAATAATAGGTTCACCGTCTGTACCCAAAACTTTACCTTTAATCATCATTCCTTTTTTTTGCTGCTGGACAGCCAGATTATCACTGACGGCATATGCAACAGATACAGAAAGAAAAGAAAAGGTCGTCAGACATACACCAACAATCCACAACCGCCTTTTTAAGCATGCGCTTAGATCTCTTGTTTTTGTTCTCATAATTATTAATAAAAAGGTTATTTCATTATAAACATCCCGACATCAGTCAATAAAAAGACCGCGACAGAACATTTTCCATATTCATTCTTCTATCAAAAGAAATTATGATTTTACTTCATGCAGGTTTCCACTGTTTCAACAGTAACTAAGAAAAGGATAAAAAGCTTTTTTCATTGGTGCAATTGTTTTATCATATTATTTTCGATTGATTAACATTGGCAAAATTAACGGATGAGAAGATTTCCTGATAAAATAAATATCCCAATAAATCGCAATACAGTCTCAAACAAAAGAAAGAATAGCAAATTCGTTTCAAATGAGACAAAAATGAAACAAATATTGTATAGATTATCTTATAGCTTATTTTCCTAGAAAGATATAAAGCCCTTAAACATATTAATCTCTCTATTTATCAAGCATATAACATGCTATTTGCAGGATATGTACCCAACAAATATCTTATAAAAAACGCCAAAATTTTCGTGAAAACCAGGTGGCAGGCCTAACCGGCAAACTCCTTAGGAAGTACACCGAATTGTTTCTGAAAACATTTAGAGAAATAGGAAGGTGAATTAAAGCCTACCATATAACAGATCTCATTTACACGCCCATTTCCCTCTTTCAACAATTGAGCAGCCCGTTTCAACCTTTCCAACCGCAAGTATTCATTCGGACTTAAATCAAGCACACCTTTAATCTTCCTATAGAAATTAGAACGACTCATATTTAAAGAATCGACTATATCATCCATACTAAAATCCGGATTATGCAAATTATTCTGAATAATTTCATTCAGTTTTTTCATAAACTCTTCATCAGCTTTTGTCAAAGCCATCGTATTAGCTGCAACAAAAGGAGATTGTGCGAAAGCTTGCCGCAACTTTTCGCGACTATTAATCAGATTAGCAATACAAGCCTGCAAATACTCAACAGAGAAAGGTTTCTCAATATATGCATCTGCCCCTAATTCCAACCCTTCTATCTTCGATTGAATATTCGTTTTAGCAGTTAATAAAATCACAGGAATATGACTATAATCTAATTTGGATTTTATCATCTTACATAATTCAAATCCATCCATACGAGGCATAACAACATCACTGACCACCAACATGACCTCCTGATTATCCAATACTTTCAACGCTTCCACCCCATCATTGGCAGTCAAAACTGCATAATTACCTTCCAATTGACGAACGATAAAAGACAACATATCCGGATTATCATCCACTACCAGTACTATCGGTCTGTCCCCTCTACTCTCTATTATTTCCATTCGGCGCTCTACGGCATTACCCACCTCCACAGACTTATGTTCTGAAGTCAACTTTATTACACTATCCTGTTCTACAGGAAGTGACAGACAGAAAACATTTGCCTCTTCACCTTCCAACATCATCAAACTTCCCTGATGCAATTCAGCTAATGAACGCGAGAGAGCTAATCCAATTCCTGTTCCAGTAGTAACCTTACCATCTTCTTTTTCATTGAAACGAACAAAAGGTTTAAAGATTTCCTCTTTCATTTCATTCGGAATGATAACACCATCATTCACCGTACGAATATAAAAAATTCTCTTTTCTCCCATTCCATTCACTTCCAAAAACACATGTACATATGTTTCGGCATATTTTACAGCATTATTCAACAAATTACTAACAATCTTAGTAAATGCTTCCTTATTCACATGCGCATAGAAATCCTGTTCGTCTACATTCAATACAAAATCCAGTTCTCTCTGTCTCGCCAAAGAAGTAAAACGGTTATAAGTCTCTTTCAGCACCTCGGTAATATTACATTCAGCAAAATTCAGCCGGAACCCCTGACTCTCTGTCTTACGGAAATCCAACAACTGGTTTGTCAAACTCAACAGTCGTTCTGTATTCTGTTTCATTATATTCAAATCCTCACGTATCTCAGAATCTACACTCTTTTTCAGAAGAATATTCTCTAAAGGGCCATTAATCAATGTCAAAGGAGTACGTATCTCATGCGCTACATTCGTAAAGAAGTCTATTTTTGCATAATATATTTCACGTTCTTTCTCTTGCTCAAATTTCTCCATTTGCCGACGTTGTTTTCTATTACTACGGCGTTTTAAATAAAGAACCAAATAAACAGAACATCCAATAATTAAAAGTATATAAACACAATAAGCCCAAATTGAAAGATAGAAAGGAGGTAAGATCCGGATACTCAACGAGATCTCATTACTATTCCAAACTCCATTACCATTTGCCGCTTTCACCCGGAATATATAATTGCCGTAATGCAAATTAGCATAAGTTATCAACGGACTCTCACCTACAGATAGCCATTCATCATCAAATCCTTCTAATTTATACATCAGTTTATTCATTCCGGGGGCTTGATAACCAAGAGCCGAGATACGGAAAGAAAATGAGTTCTGATCGGCTCGGAGTACTATCTTATCAGAAAAAGTGATATTCTTTTCCAAAGGCGAATTAGGTTCATCTGCATACACTTCTTTATTAAACAGTAAGAAATCTGTAATCACTACTGTAGGAAGATTCTTATTCTCTGAAAAGTTTTTAGGATTAAAAGCTATAAAACCGTCAATTCCACCAAAATAAATCATTCCATTTTCATCTTCAAAACTAGACCGATAGTTAAACTGGTCACCTAACAGCCCATTTGCGGTAGTATACACTTTCATAGTTTCAGTTTTTGGCTGAAAATAGACAAGCCCATTGTTAGTCGTTAACCATAGCTCTCCTTCTTTGTCCTCTACAATCTGATAAACAACATCACTAGGCAGTCCGTCGGTTGAGTTATAATTAGTAAACGTCTCTGACTCCGGATGAAATAAGCAAAAACCTCCTCCCTGAGTTGTTAACCAAATCCGATGATAAGAATCTTCAAAAATGCTCGAAACCTTATTATATGGAAGACTTGTAGTATCTTTTTCATCATGTACATAGTTTTTCCATTTCCGATCGTTTACATTATAACAATAGGCACCATTAGCATAAGTTGCCAACCAGATATTACCGCCAGAATCTTCTTTTATATCATATACAAATTTTCCATTCAACTCCGGTATACGGTCAAAATCGTCCGATTGTCTATTATATCTTACCAGCCCGAACATAGTTCCTAAGTAGATATCGCCTGTAGCAGTTCTACAAATTGCAAAAATACTATTATCAATCAAAGAACGGGGAGAACTGTTCTTCTGATAGGTCTTTAAGACAGTCCCCGTACGAGTATCTATAATCTTCAATCCTTTAGAGAATGTACCGACCCAAAGCTTATCATCCACTAAGCATAGTCCATGTATATTGGTAAACCCCGCACTAGGAGCAAAAAAAGAGAACTCTTTTGTATTCAAATTAAAACGGTTCAACCCACCATCTTCCGTACCAATCCATAACACGCCATAGTTATCCTGGCAAAACTCACGTACCCGTTTACCATGAAGACTATTTTCCTCTCCTTTTGGATAATACTTCTCAAAATGAGTATACGAACGCGGATAATAGTTTACTCCGCCAAAATATGAACCGATCCATATGCCATCTTCACGGTCCTTACAAAATGAATAAATTGCATTATCAGACAAGGAGTAAGGATCATACTCAGAACTACGCAAATGCGTATACTTTCCCGTACGGAGATTATAAATATAAACTCCGGTTTCTGTACCTATCCATAATTCATTATCCGTAGCAAAAAGCAATGTCCGACAATAAATGGATTCATTATCTTCATCTTTCACCAACAAATCCTGTAATTTGCCCGAGGTCAGATTCAATTCTTTCACTCCTCCTTTTAAAGAACCAATATATAAACAATTGTATGCTCCCGGGAGTATTTCGCTCACAACGTCATTATTATAGGTTTCCTCATTATCAATAGGTGATATATAAGGATGAAGAGTTTTCAAATTATCTTTCGAATAAAACAATCCGTCACCATAGAAACCAATCCAAATAGTACCACTATTATCAACCGTCAGGCATTTCACATTGGTAGAAATCAATGGATGCTCCGTCAAGACATAGTTTCGCAAAATTTGTTTTTTCAAATCATAACAGAACAAGTCTTGGGCCTCTGCTGCTATCCATACACGTCCCTGACTGTCTCCTGAAATCATAGCAACAGACCGTTCCACCCTCGTATTTTTGTCACTCAGTTCCACAAAATGGCAAAAAGTATCTTTTTCCGGATAATATATGTATGCTCCGACATCAGTCCCTATCCAAATATTGCCTTCGATATCTTCATAGAGAGAAGTTACAAAATTATTACCCAAACTTCTCGGATTGGTTCTATCGTATTTAAAATGCCGGAAAGATACGCCATCATATCGATCCAATCCATCTTTTGTACCAAACCACATAAAGCCTTTCGAATCTTGCAAAATAGCACTTACTGTATTTTGTGACAATCCATTTTGGCTACTGAGATTCTTAAAATAATAATGTTCATTTACCGTTTGTGCACGGCCAACAAGTCCAACAATAAAAAAGACAAATACTATTATAACTTTTTCCATATATTCGATTGATAAAACTCCTTTATTCAAATAATCAAATGTAGGCAAAATAACAATCGAAAGATAATAAATACGTCTCAATGAATGAAAAAATCGTCCTATTTCTCTATTCTGATACGTGCATCGACTGCAATAACAGCCTTCTCAGTCGCCAAAAGCGGGTTTATATCCATTTCTTTGATTTCTGTCGCAAACCGGAGCAAGGTAGACAGACGGACTATAATTTCCGCAAATTTATCCTCATTCACTCCTTTCTGTCCACGTGTTCCCTGGATTATCTTATAAGCACGTAATGAATGAATCATTGAATAAGCCTCTTCGTAAGAAAGCGGAGCCAAACCGGAAGATACATCTTTCAATACTTCCACAAAGATACCTCCCAGACCACAAAGCACTACATGCCCGAACTTCTCTTCATACTTCGCACCGATAAAGAGTTCTGTACCTCGCAGCATCGGTTGCACCATGATTGCCTTCGCGTCAGCAATCTGCATCATACGTTCAAACTCCAAAGCCAGATGTTGCTCACTTTTGATGTTCAATACCACTCCGCCAACATCCGATTTATGTACGGGGCCAACGACCTTTGCCACTACCGGGAAACCACATCGGCGGGCGAAAGCGACTACTTCTTCCTTGTTATCCGAAACGAATTCATCTACAAGAGAAATGCCGGCTGCATGAAGCAAAGCCTGTACCTGGTGGGGTTCGATATATCCATCTTGAGGGATAGAATCAATAATGCGGCGAATTCTCGGAACGTCTACTCCGAACAGTTCTATTTCCGGAACTGCCGGTTTAGGGGCATTAACGATACGTGAAAGGGCTGTACCCAATGTCACTTCATCTGCAAAATTCACGTGTCCTTTCGCCAAAAATGCCGCAACCTCCGCTCCGGCGGTATTGATGGAAGGCAGGATCGGGAAAATCGGTTTGCTGCAAACCTGCATCTTCTCATGAAGCACGTCATACATCTCAAACATGGTGACCAATCCCGGTGTTCCGAAGATAGCCATCATGGCATCTATATTTTCAAATTTCTCTTCGCAGTAATCAATGCAGAGGCGCAGGTGTTCGGGAGTTCCCGTAGCAAGAATATCAATCGGGTTTCCAACAGCAGCACCGGGGAAAAGTTGTACTTTCAGTTCTTCCGTCAGTTCGCCTTCGAGCCTCGGCACATTCAACCCGCCTTTGCTCAGTGCGTCTGTCAACATCACCCCCGGTCCGCCAGCATGAGTGATAATGGCAAAGTTCTTTCCCTTCAATTCCGGCAGAGTAAATACACAGCCAACGGTGGTCAGTTCTTCACGGGAGAAACAACGCACAATCCCCGCTTTACGGAACAAAGCCTCAACAGCAGAATCGGAACTGGCAATAGCTCCCGTATGTGAAGAAGCCGCACGACTTCCACTTTCCGAACTTCCCGCCTTTATCGCCGCAATCTTACATCCTTTTCTTATCAAGGAAGAAGCATGAAACAATAATCTGTCCGGATTCTGAATACTTTCAATATAGAGTAGTTTGATATGGGAGTCTTTCTCAGGGTCGAAGTTCTCATCCATGAATTGCAGTACATCCTCCACACCAATCTGCTTGGCATTTCCCACCGACCAGACGGAATTGAACTGCAATCCTTTGGTTACGGCACTCTCAAGGATAAATACCGCCGTAGCACCGGAACTGGAAATTAAATCCACTCCTTTCATATTCAGATTAGGAATAGGCTGGCTGAACACGCTATGGTGCCAGGTGTTCATCAAACCGATACAATTAGGACCAATCAGTGAAGCGCTGTACTTATTGACTGTCTCCAATATTCGTTCTTCCAGCAACGCCCCCTCATGAGTTTCCTCGCCAAATCCGGCAGAAAGTATGATAAATGCACGAGTTTGCTTTGTACTAGCCAATGTTTCCACAATATCGGGACACATCACGGCAGGCACAGCCAATACCGCCAAGTCCGTATCAGGCAGATCCTTCACGTCGGCAAAAGCAGGCACTCCCTGCACTTCCTTCTCTTTCGGGTTCACCGCCCGAAGCTCTCCCTGATAACCTCCGTTTATCAAATTCTTCAATATTGCGCCACCCGGCTTATGTACATTATTCGATGCCCCTACTACAACAATGCTTTCAGGACGAAGCAACTGGGTTGTTATCATATCATACTCTTGTTTTCGTTTAACTTAGGTACAAATATATTCTTTCTTATGAGAAAAAAGAAAGAAAAAGGGGAGAAATATAGAAGGAAATAGAGGATAAAAGAGGAAATAGCTAAGAAGTCATGTGGATTATGCTGACTTATTGAAACGAAACTACTCTAACATATCAGCCGATAACTGAATGTTAGAGTAGCCGTTAATATTCAATAACTGTCAATTTATATCAGGGTATGACAACTTGGATTTGAAAATCCTTATTCCGGTAATCCCCATTCTGGCACTGTCTTAAAAGTTCCATTATAAGAAAAAGACATTTCTTTATCTTCCGGTCCATCGTCACCAATGTACACCTTCTCTATATTTACTTTGTACCCCCCATTTTCTTTAGTTATTATAAGAGCACTATTGGAAGAGTTCTTATGCTCATTCTGTTCATATTGATGTTCCATATTACCAAGAACCGTATACACATGATATTTATTAGCAGGGAAAGTTCCAGTTGGAATTTCGTTAACAGAACCTTCTGCATTGAAATCTATAAGAATTATAGAATAATTAGAAGGCATTTGTGATTCATTTTTGATATTGTACATATCAAAAGTCATAAGTTCCAAACTATACTTATTCTCGCTATTCCCAGGTGTGCAGTACCAATAAGCGTGATTCAGAGTTGTTTTATTGCCATCAATTGTCAATGTTGCACTTCCTGTACCGGTTTCATCATCATCATCAGAACATGCAGTAAAATTCATTCCCATTAATAACAAACAGATTCCCACTAACCATAAATTACAGACTTTGAATAAATCATCTTTTTTCATCTTCAATTTAGCTTTTAATAAGTAATTTGTAATATAATTTATTTATCTCAAATGCTGCAAATGTAATTAATAACGCCAATCTGAGAAAATAAGATTATTCTACTTTAGGTTTAAACAGTTTCAAGCTGCAACTATTTGATGTAAAATAATGCTTAAGTGGAATAAAAAAAATCACTGTATGATGTTTAGTTTTGATATTGATTTACAAAAGAAGAAATCCCCCAATAAATCCCCAATATCAAATCTAAATAATGAGATATTTTAGAAGGTATGTCTGTATTCTAACCCCTCGCACAATATATTGAAACAAACTTTTGCTATCAGACAGAAAGTCATTATCTTTGCACATTGCAAAGCTGAAAACAATAAAATCACACTATACAATGGAAAAGAAATTCAAAAGAACCACCGTCACATCGGCACTGCCGTATGCGAACGGACCTGTCCACATCGGTCATCTGGCCGGTGTATACGTACCGGCAGATATCTATGTGCGTTATCTGCGTCTGAAGAAAGAAGATGTATTATTCATCGGCGGTTCCGACGAACACGGAGTGCCCATTACTATCCGTGCGAAAAAAGAGGGAATCACTCCGCAGGATGTAGTAGACCGCTACCATACGCTGATAAAGGAATCATTCAAGGAGTTCGGCATCTCATTCGACGTATATAGCCGCACCACTTCACCGACACATCACCAACTGGCTTCGGATTTCTTCAAGACATTATATGACAAGGGAGAATTTATCGAAAAGACTTCCGAGCAATATTACGACGAAGAAGCAAAAACATTCCTTGCCGACCGTTATATCACCGGCGAATGTCCTCACTGCCACTCTGAAGGTGCCTATGGCGACCAATGCGAGAAATGCGGAACTTCACTCTCGCCGACAGACCTTATCAACCCGAAAAGCGCCATCAGCGGCAGCAAACCGGTGATGAAAGAAACCAAGCACTGGTATCTCCCTCTCGACAAACACGAAGGCTGGCTGCGCAAATGGATTCTCGAAGACCACAAGGAATGGCGCCCGAACGTGTACGGCCAATGCAAGAGCTGGCTCGACATGGGACTGCAACCGCGTGCCGTAAGCCGTGACCTCGACTGGGGTATCCCCGTTCCCGTAGAAGGAGCGGAAGGAAAGGTGCTTTACGTATGGTTCGACGCCCCCATCGGATACATCTCCAACACCAAAGAACTTCTTCCCGATAGCTGGGAAACATGGTGGAAAGATCCCGAAACCCGCTTGATACACTTTATCGGAAAAGACAATATCGTGTTCCATTGCATCGTGTTCCCCGCTATGCTGAAAGCGGAAGGCAGCTATATCCTGCCGGACAATGTACCGAGCAATGAATTCCTGAACCTGGAAGGAGACAAAATCTCCACCTCACGCAACTGGGCAGTATGGCTGCACGAATACCTGGTCGATTTCCCGGGCAAACAAGACGTACTCCGCTACGTACTGACCGCCAACGCACCGGAAACAAAAGACAACGACTTCACCTGGAAAGACTTCCAGGCTCGCAACAATAACGAACTGGTGGCCGTATACGGCAATTTCGTGAACCGCGCAATGGTATTGACCCAGAAATACTTCGACGGAAAAGTTCCCGCACAGGGCGAGTTGACCGACTATGACAAAGAAACACTGAAAGAATTTGCCGACGTAAAAGCGGAAGTGGAAAAGCTGCTTGACGTATTCAAATTCCGTGACGCACAGAAAGAAGCGATGAATCTGGCACGCATCGGTAATAAATACCTCGCCGACACCGAACCGTGGAAACTGGCAAAAACAGACATGGAACGTGTAGGGACTATCCTGAACATCTCCTTGCAACTGGTTGCCAATCTTGCCATTGCCTTCGACCCGTTCCTGCCGTTCAGCTCGGAGAGACTCCGCAAGATGCTGAACATGGATACCTTCGATTGGTCCGAACTAGGAAGAGACAACCTGCTTCCGGTAGGCCACCAGTTGAACAAGCCGGAACTGCTGTTCGAGAAAATCGAAGACGCCACCATCGAAGCGCAGGTACAAAAGCTGCTCGATACGAAGAAAGCGAACGAAGAAGCCAATTACAAAGCCAACCCGATTCGCCCGAACATCGAATTCGATGATTTCACGAAACTGGATATCCGCGTAGGTACTATCCTCGAATGTCAGAAAGTGCCGAAGGCAGACAAACTGCTGCAATTCAAGATTGATGACGGACTGGAAACACGTACCATCGTATCGGGCATTGCCAAGCATTACCAACCGGAAGAACTGGTAGGCAAACAGGTCTGCTTCATCGCCAACCTTGCTCCGCGCAAGCTGAAAGGCATCGTCAGCGAAGGCATGATTCTGAGTGCCGAGAATAACGACGGCAGCCTGGCAGTCATCATGCCGGGACGTGAAGTGAAGCCGGGCAGTGAAGTAAAATAACAGAGTGAAGTAAAATAACAGAATAATGTGTTCTGCAGAATTTGCAGAACCTTATTCTTTTTCCGATGACCGAACAAGTAACCGAACAAGCGGCTGAACAAGTGAACTAGTAACCGAACAAGTAACATCTTTAATAAAGTTAGTGTTTGGCAAAGAATATCATTTTAACAGTTAAAGGAAAGACTATGATATGAGTGAAAATCAGTCACTAAAAGAGAAGACAGCCAAAGGATTATTCTGGGGCGGATTCAGCAACGGTATACAGCAGTTGCTGAATCTGCTTTTCGGAATATTCCTCGCACGGTTACTCACCCCGGCAGATTATGGAATGGTGGGAATGCTGGCAATCTTCTCCCTCATAGCCAGTTCGATACAGGAAAGCGGTTTCACGGCAGCTCTTGTCAACAAAAAAGAGGTGACACACAATGACTATAATGCCGTATTCTGGTTTAATGCCGCAATCAGTTTGTCACTGTATCTGCTGTTATTTTTATGCGCACCGTTCATTGCCGATTTTTACAACACTCCCGAACTGACGCCACTGGCACGTTATTCTTTTATAGGATTTTTCATTGCCAGCCTGGGCATATCCCATAGCGCCTATCTCCTGCGCAACCTGATGGTCAAGCAGCGGGCTTTATCGTCGGTCATCGGACTTATCGTCTCAGGAATCACCGGGGTCACGCTGGCTTACTTTGGCTTTTCTTACTGGGGCATTGCTACGCAAAGCATAGTTTACGTATCTGTCAATACCGCCTGCTACTGGCATTTCACCCGTTGGCGGCCAACGCTCCAGATCAATTTCGCGCCCATCAAAGAGATGTTCGGATTCAGTGGGAAGCTATTGATAACCAACGTATTCAATCACATCAACAACAACTTGTTTTCGGTGATATTGGGGAAGTTCTACACAGAACAGGAAGTGGGATACTATAACCAAGCCAATAAATGGTGCGGCATGGGACAACTCTTTATATCGGGCATGATAAACGGAGTGGCACAACCGGTACTCACTAAAGTTTCGGACGACCCTGAACGGCAAAAGCGGATATTCCGCAAAATGCTGCGTTTCACCGCCTTTGTAGCATTCCCTGCCATGCTGGGACTGGGGATTATCTCAGAAGAACTGATTATCATTACCATCACCGACAAATGGTATTCCAGTGTATCTATCATGCAGATTCTGTGTATCAGCGGAGCCTTTGCCCCCATCGCATACCTCTATCAGCAACTTATTATCAGCAAAGGAAAATCCCGTGTCTACATGTGGAACACCATATCCCTCGGCATTCTTTTACTCTCAAGCGTTCTCCTGGTTCATTCCCATGGGATATATGCCATGCTTGCCGTTTACGTCTCCATCAATATCCTGTGGATACTGACATGGCACTACTTCGTACAGCAGACTATCGGACTGAAACTGCGCCACGCCTTGGCAGATATACTCCCTTATGCCATCATAGCAGCCGCCGTCATGGCAATCACCTACAATCTCGCCTATTCCATCGAGAACATTTATATCCGCCTGGCAAGTAAGATAATACTGGCAGCAACGCTCTATGTAGCAGCCATGTGGGCGAGCCGTTCCGTCACCTTCAAGGAGAGTATAGCCTATTTCATCAAAAAGAAAAGCCATGAACACGAATGATCTTGCTACCCAATACCGTCTGCTGAACAGTTCTTTCAAGAAGACAATGATTTATCATATAGGCATAGATGCCGGATTCTTTACCGAATATACCTATATGATTCATGCCATGCTCTACTGCCTGCAACACAAAATTCAGTTCAAACTCTATTCCGACGACGCCAACTTCGGGTGGGAAAAAGGCTGGGAAGATTGTTTCGTCCCTTTCTGCGAACAGGTGCACGAATCGTTTCACCATACATACAACACCCATCGTCTTCCTTCGTGGAAAGCACTGATGAAAGACAAGAAACTGCCCAGGACAAAACTTCTGAAATGGAAACTAAAGGTTACTTTAAAGAACCTTATCGGAAAAATTCTTGCTTTTCTTGTATATAGCAAACCGGTATTGCTCAATTTCCAACTGAAATTCAATCCTGCCCAGCATTTCCATATCCCCGAACTGGGAATAGACGGTGACTACCTCCACGCATTCCAAAAACTGACGGAAATCACCTGGAAGTTCAACACGGCAACCGCACAGGAATGTCGCCAACTGGCGGACAGCCTGCAACTCCCGCAAGCATACGCAGGATGCCAGATACGTGGCGGAGACAAAATAACCGAAACCAACCTGTTGCCGCCGGAACATTACATACAGCTTATCAAAGAAAAGACAACGGCACGCGATGTATTTGTGCTGACCGATGATTACCGGCTTTTTCAGCAAGTGCAGACTCTTGTTCCGGAAATACACTGGTACACCCTGTGCAGCCCCGATGAGCAAGGATACGTCAACAGTTCCTTCACACAGACCGCCAAAGAGCTGAAACAAAAGCAGATGACACGTTTCCTTTCTTCCATACAGATATTGATGAACGCTTCCGTCTTCATAGGAAGCATCACCGCCGGCCCGAGTCTGTTCCTGTTAAAGAAATTCTATCCGAGCATCAGTCCGGCAGACTGCTCGCTCAAGGATTTCCCATATGCATCCACCCTCCCCATTCCGGGACGCGGACAGGTGGCAACGGAGTATATCCGCCGGCATTAAACAAAATTTCAACAGAGTCTTACCTCTTAAAGCCAATTAATTACTACTTTTGCATCATATCATAACAGTAGCCCATACAAAAAAAATGAAAAGGAACATAGCTATCATACTAGCAGGCGGAGTAGGCAGCCGATTGGGTCTGTCGACACCTAAACAATTCTTCAAGGTGGCGGGGAAAATGGTAGTGGAACATACTATCGACGCATTCGAGAGCAATCCGCATATAGACGAAATAGCCATTGTCTCCAACCCTTTCTACATCTCCGACATCGAATCCATCATCATCAAGAACGGGTGGAAGAAAGTAAAGAAAATACTGAAGGGGGGAGAAGAAAGATACCACTCCAGCCTGTCGGCAATCAATGCTTACGAGGGAGAAGAGGTGAACCTGATCTTCCACGATGCCGTACGCCCTTTGGTCAGCCAACGGATTATCAACGACGTGATTGAAGCATTGAAAACTTACAAAGCCATCGACGTGGCAATGCCTGCCACGGATACCATCATCGAGACAGAAGGAGACTTCATCCGGAGCATCCCCGACCGCAGCAAGCTGAAACGCGGCCAGACCCCACAAGCGTTTGATATAGAAAGCATCCGCCGCGCATACGAGATTGCCCTGAAAGACCCGCATTTCAGAGTGACCGACGACTGCGGAGTGGTAGTGAAATATATGCCCGAAGAACCCGTCTATGTCGTCATGGGAGAAGAAAGCAACATGAAGCTGACCTACAAGGAAGACACCTACCTGTTGGACAAGTTTTTCCAGCTACGCAAAAGCGAACTGAGCAATCTTCCCCGCGAAGAATCGCAGCTCAATAATAAAGTAGCGGTTATCTTTGGCGGAAGCTATGGCATCGGAGCTGATATTGCCCGTATCTTACAGGAAAAAGGGGCACAGGTATTCTGTTTCTCCCGCAATCTGAACGGAACGGATGTAGGATGCAAAGAGCAGGTAGCCGATGCGCTCAAAAGCGTATACCGGCAGGCGCAACGGATAGACTACATTATCAACACCGCCGGCATACTGAATAAAGAACCGTTGGTCAGCAGTGACTATCAGACTATCAGCAATGCGGTGAACACCAATTATATGGGGACAATCAACGTAGCGCTCGAAGCCTATCCTTATCTGAAAGAAAGTAAAGGGAAACTGATATTCTTCACTTCCAGTTCTTATACACGGGGCAGGGCTTTCTACAGCATTTATTCGTCCACAAAAGCTGCGATTGTAAACTTCGTGCAAGCCATCGCGCAGGAGTGGGAATCGTTCGGTATCAGCGTCAACTGCATCAACCCCGAACGAACCAAAACCCCGATGCGCGTCCACAACTTCGGCATCGAGCCGGAAGACAGCCTGCTCTCTTCCGAGACAGTGGCAATGGCTACCGTACAGTCGCTGCTCACAGAATTTACCGGTCAGGTGATTGATATTAAAAGAAACGAGTTATGAGCAATCCATATTTATCCGCCTACGTAGCGCAGAACCTGCGCACCTGCCAGTTGAAGCAGCTCTCTATCCTCGAAGAGGTGGACCGCATCTGCCGGAAGCACGGCATAGACTATTGGCTGGACGGCGGCACACTCCTCGGAGCTGTACGCCACGGCGGATTTATCCCTTGGGACGATGACATTGACCTGGGAATGCGCCTGCCCGACCTGCAGAGGTTCATCAAGGTAGCTCCCGCCGAGCTGTCCGAGTCTTTATTCCTGCAAACCCCGGAAAGCGACCCGCTGAACAAAGAGCCTATCATCAAGATACGCGACCTGAACTCGCTCTATATAGAAGCCGGAGATACATTCGACGTCAGTTACGAGAAAGGGCTTTTCCTCGATATTTTTCCGTTTATCCCTTATCCGAGCGTGCCCCGGTCCTGGGTGAAAAAACTGTGCAAAGGCATATCCACCAGTTATTCCATCCTGCATGCACGGCATTATTACAGCTTGCGCTCCTTTGCCGAATTTTTCTACTTTGGCGCCAAGAACATAATATACAGGAGCATCTGGGGCATCTTATGCTTATTCTACAAGAAAGATACCTACCTGTCCAACGTGCTGATAAACAATGGTTACGGCATTATGCACCGCAATGATTCCGTATTCCCCCTTTCGGAAATCACCTTCGAAGGGAAAACATTCATGGCTCCGGCCGATCCGGATGCCTATCTGAAAGATTTATATAAAAACTATATGGACATCCCGCCCAAGGAAAAGCAGATGGTCCATGCCATTTATATTCACCCGGAACTAATAAAGAAGTCATGAAACCCGCTCTCGTAGATGTCTCAGTACTGATTCTGTTCTTCAACCGCCCGCAACAGTTGTCGCAAGTGTTCGAGCAAGTAAAGAAAGCACGTCCGTCCCGGCTGTTTCTCTATCAGGACGGAGCGAGGAACGAACGCGACCTGCCGGGAATAGAGGCTTGCCGTGAAATCGTGTCGCAGATAGACTGGGAGTGCGAGGTGGAACGCCTTTATCAGGAAAAGAATTTCGGCTGTGACCCTTCGGAATACATCTCACAGAAATGGGCTTTCTCGAAAGTCGAGAAGTGTATTGTGCTTGAAGACGACGATGTGCCGTCCGTCTCTTTCTTCCGGTTCTGCAAAGAGATGCTGGACAAATACGAACACGACACCCGCATCAGCATGATTGCCGGATTCAACCCCGAAGAAATCACCAAGGATATGCCTTATGATTATTTCTTCGCCACTACTTTCTCTATCTGGGGATGGGCGAGTTGGAGACGCGTAGTCGACCAATGGGACCAGTTCTACAGTTTCCTGGACGACTCTTTCAACATGAGGCAACTTGAGCAGCTTATCAAGGAACGTAAATTCCGAAGCGACTTCATCTATATGTGCCAGCGTCATCGTGAGCATCAAAAGGCTTATTATGAAACAATCTTCCATGCTTCCATTCTATTCGGTTCGGGACTGAGCATCGTGCCCGCCCGCAATATGATTAACAATCTGGGAGCAACGGCAGATTCCACCCACTTTGCGGGTTCGGTCCATACATTGCCTAAAGGCTACCGGCGTATCTTCACGATGAAACGTTACGAAGTGGATTTTCCACTGAAGCATCCCCGTTATGTCATTGAGAATGTAGCATACAAGGAAAGCGTCTACCGCATCATGGGGTGGGATCACCCGTGGATTAAGATAGGACGTTCGTTCGAGGAACTGTTCCTCAACCTGAGATACGGTAATTTTTCTATCATCACGAAAGCTGTAAAAAACCGAATAAACAAATGGCTGAAAAGAAACAAGCATCACTAAATAATCCGCTTACCATCTATTTTTACCATACCCGCCTCACACGCGAAAGCTACGAGGAATGGAAAGAATATAAGTTCCCCGGACATATCTTATACGGACTCCCCCTGTTGGAAAAGTACGGGATACGTTCCGTGATGCACAGATACAAATTCTTCCCAAGCCGTCTGAAGCTCATGCTTTACACTGCCGGAGAGATTCTGTTCTGTAAAGAAAAATACGATGTACTTTACGCCACTTCTTTCCGGGGGATAGAGCCAGTCATCTTTCTTCGTGCCCTGGGACTTTATCGCAAGCCTATCGTTATCTGGCATCATACGGCAGTTGTAGCCAATCCCAAACCTTGGCGCGAACAGATTTCGCGTCTCTTTTACAAAGGTATAGACAAGATGTTCCTGTTCAGCCGGAAGCTGATTCAGGATTCACTGAAAACCCGGAAAGCTCCGCCCCACAAGCTAAAGCTCATACATTGGGGACCGGATTTGCCTTTCTACGACCATCTGCTTGCAGAAATGCACGGCCGGAAGCCCGAAGGGTTTATCTCTACCGGCAAAGAGAACCGGGATGTGGACACGCTTCTACAAGCATTCTCTTCGACAAAAGAGGAACTGGATTTATACATTGCCGTCTCATGCGGAACTATCAATTACCAAAATATCATCGACCGGTATTCATTGCCCGATTCCATTCATGTCCATTATACGGACGGAGTGATTCCCTACGAACTGGGGAAACTCGTGGCACGCAAAAGCTGCATTGTGATTTGCTGTCTGGACTTTCCCTACACGGTAGGATTGACCACGCTTGTGGAAGCATTCGCCCTCGGTATTCCCGTGATTTGTTCGCGCAATCCCAACTTTGAGATAGACATCGATAAAGAAGGAATAGGAATCACCGTAGAATACAACGACGTACAAGGCTGGACAGATGCCATCCGCTATATTGCCGACCATCCCGAAGAAGCACGCCGCATGGGAGAGAAGGCCCGCAAACTGGCGGAAGAACGCTTTAACCTCGAAATCTTTTCACGCGAAATAGCAGAAAGCTTACAGGAAATATCAAACATTTCCTCTAAAAGACGTACATTTGCATAAACTTTTATGCTCATGAGAGTCCTGATTATAAATACATCCGAACGAATCGGCGGTGCAGCCATCGCAGCAAGCCGGCTAATGGAATCACTGAAAAACAACGGTATCAAGGCCAAAATGCTGGTTCGCGACAAGCAGACCGACCAGATCAGCGTTGTCAGCCTGAAACGTAACTGGTTGCAAGTGTGGAAATTCATGTGGGAGCGCATCGTTATCTGGAGTGCCAACCGCTTCCGGCGTTACCATTTGTTTGACGTGGATATTGCCAATACGGGAACGGACATCACATCGCTTCCTGAATTTCGGCAGGCCGACGTTATACACCTGCACTGGATCAATCAAGGAATGCTCTCACTGAACGACATACGGAAGATACTGGCATCCGGCAAACCTGTAGTCTGGACGATGCATGATATGTGGCCATGTACGGGTATCTGCCATTATGCACGGGAATGTACGAATTATCAGCAGGAATGCCACAACTGTCCCTATATCTATAAAGGCGGTGGGCGGAAAGACCTGTCCTATCGCACGTTCCGCAAGAAACAAAAGCTATACAGTCAGGCTCCCATCCACTTCGTCACTTGCAGCCGCTGGCTGAAAGAGCAGGCGAAGACCAGTGCCTTATTTGAAGGGAAAAGCGTCACGAATATTCCGAACGCCATCAATACCAACCTGTTCAAGCCGCAGGACAAACAGAAAGCACGGGCTAAGTTCATGCTACCGGAAGACAAGCAACTGATTCTGTTCGGCTCGCTGAAGATTACCGACAAACGCAAAGGGGTAGATTATCTTATCGAAGCCTGCAAACTGCTGGCAGAGAAGCACCCCGAATGGAAAGATTCGCTGGGAGTCGTCGTATTCGGCAACCAGTCGCAGCAGTTACAGGAGATGCTGCCTTTCCGTGTCTATCCGCTTCCTTATATCAAGAACGAGCACGAGGTGGTAGATATCTACAATGCCGTAGACCTCTTTGCCATCCCGTCTCTGGAAGAGAATCTCCCCAATATGATTATGGAAGCAATGGCTTGCGGAGTGCCCTGTGTAGGATTCAACGTAGGCGGTATCCCCGAAATGATAGACCATCTGCACAACGGCTACGTAGCACAATATAAATCTTCGGAAGATTTTGCCAACGGCATACACTGGATATTGACAGAACCGGAATATAAAGAACTCTCCGCACAAGCCTGCCGCAAGGTACTGGGAAATTACTCGGAAAGTATCATCGCCAAGAAATATACAGATGTCTACAACAAAATAACGGGAAAATATGCATAGCATCCACCCTACTCCCAAGTTCTCGATTATCACGGTGACATACAACGCTGAGAAGGTATTGGAAGACACCATCCAAAGTGTCATCTCGCAGACGTATCATCACGTGGAATATATCATCGTGGACGGAGCTTCCAAGGATGGAACTTTAGCTATCATCGACCGCTACCGCCCGCGGATACACACCGTAGTGAGCGAACCGGACAAAGGACTGTATGATGCCATGAACAAAGGAATCGCCCTTGCCAGCGGCGATTATCTCTGTTTCCTGAATGCAGGCGACTGTTTTCACGAAGATGACACCTTACAGCAAATGGCACATAGCATCAACGGTTACGAACTGCCCGACGTTCTTTACGGAGAAACAGCCATCGTAGACAAAGACAGGCACTTCCTGCGTATGCGCAGGCTTTCCGCCCCTGAAACGCTAACCTGGAAAAGTTTCAAAGAAGGAATGTTGGTCTGCCATCAGGCGTTCTTCGCCCGCCACACCCTGGTAGAGCCGTATGACCTGAAATACCGCTTTTCCGCCGATTTCGACTGGTGCATCCGTATCATGAAAAAAGCACGCACACTCCATAATACACATTTAACGATTATCGACTATCTGGACGAAGGAATGACCACCCGAAACCGGAAGGCATCCCTCAAAGAAAGATTTCGTATCATGGCGAGACACTACGGGCTGATTGGCACCATAACGCGCCATGCATGGTTTGTCCTGCGGTTAGTAACCCGACACTGATTATGACCTATTCAAAAGAGAAGAAGTATAAAGACTTCGAAGCACTGTTCCGGATGAATTATTCCCGGCTCTATTTCTATGCGTTCAATCTGGTGAACGATCAGGAATGTGCCGAAGATATAGTTGCGGACACCTTCAGTTATTTATGGGAAAACTATGATACGGTGGTGGAAGGCGTTTCGCCGCTACCCTTATTATATTCCCTGATTCGCAATAGCTGCATCGACCATCTGCGACACTGTGATGTAAAAAGCAGGTACGCCTCCAATATCTCCCGGGAATCCGAATACTGGGAAGAAAACAATGACGATGAAGAACATCAGGAACGCATCTCCCAAGTGATGTCTGCCATCAACCAGCTCCCGCCGCAAACCCGCAAAGTTTTTGAATCCTGCTTTCTCCACGGGAAAAAATATAAAGAAACGGCAGAAGAAATGGGAATTACGATCAACACCGTGAAGACTCTAATATCCAGAGCATTATCCTTCATCAGAAATAAAACGGATAAATAAAAACAGCACACGGATACAAAAAAAATATTTCCATTGTCACCCTTTTCTTTGAGTATAACGTAATAATATATAGAATATGAAAACTGAAGAGCAACCCAAACAGGAGCAAGATTATGAATATGCCTTACAGGCATTGGACGATTGGACATTCCGCCAGTCGGAGGAATTCATTGCCTGGCTCGAAGAAGAGTCCCACCGTACCCTGTTCCGGGAAATGATGGACAGCCGGGAAGCCTTGATGAACCTGAATACGCAAATGGCGCCGGATGTAGAAAAAGCCTGGAAACGGGTAGACCCGCGTCCCAAAACTTCATCGCTCAGAAAATATTATTTATGGACGGTAAGTGCGGCAGCTATCGCCTTGCTCATTATTATAGGCTATCCGTTCTTCTCTATCACAGAAGAAAATACGTATGCAGAAGTGGCGATTGTTTTTCCCGCTTCCGAAAGAGTGCAAAGCATAGAACTACAAACTGGCGACGGACAAATTGTACCGATTACCGGTCAAGCAGACAAACAATTATTAGCAAGAAGAGGGGCTCATCTGGAAAATGAGTCCCTGAGGTATCAAGATGCCAGCGAAGCGGAAGGGCCGATGGCTACACATATATTGAGCACACCGAGAGGCAAAAACTTCAAACTCGTACTGGAAGACGGAACCGAAGTCTGGCTGAATGCGGAAAGCAAGTTGCACTACCCCAATCGCTTCACAGGCAGAGAACGGAAAGTGGAACTGGAAGGCGAAGCCTTTTTCCATGTGGCGAAAGATGCCAGCCGTCCTTTCATCGTAAAAAGCGGAACTGCGGAGACACGTGTATTGGGAACCGAATTCAACTTCCGGGCTTACCCGCACGAAAGCAGGCACGTGACATTGGTATCGGGCAGTGTCATCGTATCCGACACTCAAAAAGAAAATGAGTTGCGGCTTACCCCCGGCGAAGATGCTCCCCTGGATGAAAACGACTTGATGTTAATCCCGCGCAAGGTAGACATCAACGAGTATGTAGCCTGGAAAGAAGATTTATTCTGTTTCAGAGAAGCGCAGCTTGTAGAAATCATGAAAGCCATCGGACGTTGGTACAATCTGGCTATCGTTTTCACGGATGAAGCGTCCATGCACTATCATTTCAACTTTTGGGCAGAACGCACAGATCAGCCGGAACAAGTTCTCAAGCTTCTCAATCAGGTAGGAAAAGTAAAGGCTACCCTCGAGGGTAACCGGATTACGATAAGTAAACTATAAAAAAAAGAGAACAATGAAAATGAAAAGATTTTATGGACTTTGTATCTTCTTACCAGCAGTCTCTATAGCTGTGGCACAAGTGCCCTATCAAATTGAAGGAACCTGGGAGAACGGAGCTGGAAAAACTGTTTTTCTGCAAAAATACATCACGGCCGATAGCCTGCAAGCCATCGACTCGGTAAAGGTTGCCTCAGATTTTTCTTTTTCACTAAAAGGAAAAGTAAAGGAAGAACAACGGATGGCTATCAGTTGCAGCCCCAAGAATAAAGCCGAAATCTTTGTCAGCATAACCCCTCTTCAGGTCACTATTCAGGAGAAAACAACCACCGACAAAAAAGGGAAAACACATAACACCACCCATATAGAAGTCAAAGGTGACCGCGAACAGGAAGTCCTGAAATCAGGGCAAACGCTTTCCACCACCGCTTCTTTCTTCCAACTGGGAAAGATGATAACACTGTCACAAGCATTGAACTCAAAAGATACGACGGCCATTGACTCGGCCAAATACAAAGTAGCCATGATAGACAGCTTGATTGCAAGGTCGGTGCAGAACTATATGGATACCACCCGCAATGACATAGCCTCAACTTATTTCTTCGAGCGTTATCTAATGACAAACCAGACATTGGACGAGGTGCTTTCTTTCTATGACAAACTGACAGACCGGGTAAAGAAATCCGCTCCGGGACTGGTTTTGAAGCAAAAGATAGAAGATATGCAACAGGTAAATATAGGCGGTATCGCACCCAATTTTGAACTGACCACTCCCGAAGGGAAGAAACTTTCCCTGCATGAACTCCGCGGACACATCGTATTGCTGGACTTCTGGGCTTCCTGGTGCGGCCCCTGTTTAGCGGAAGTGCCCAACTTGAAAGCAATCTACGAGAAGTACCACAGCAAAGGGTTGGAGATTCTCGGCGTATCGCTAGACGAAAAAGAAGCTGCCTGGAAAGGTGCCATTGAAAGAAAAGGGCTAACTTGGAAGCATGTATCCTCACTGAAAGGATGGAAATGCCCTATAGCGCAAAAGTTCAAAGTGACGGGTATCCCCCGCATGTATATCATTGACGCGCAAGGAAAAATCATAGCGCAAGACCTGCGCGGAGAAAAACTTTCCCAGAAGATGGATGAGCTTTTCGCAAAATAGTTTTTTTATTCTGTGATACAGTAAACTGTCATATAGCTACATAAACATGGCTGTATGACAGTTTCATTCTATTAACACCTTTCATTCTGCTATACAATCCGGCTGTTTGGTTGTGCATAATTATTCAAAAAGTATAAATTAAAACCAATTGCCTGCATTTTCTCAAAAAAAGTTTCTTTTCTGTCACCCATTTCCACAGACAAAACGTAATAAACATATAGAAGGCTTAAAAAAGCTTACGAGAGGGTATTACAAGAGTAAAAGAACAAAGTTTGTCAAACACTAAATGCATAATCATGGTGAAAATTTGGACTAATTCCTTCAAAAGGAGCAGAATGAATCACTTTGTGGCTAAAATGTTCTGGTTGTTGCTGACCTTAACAATATTCAGCACCAATATCCGGGGACAACAAAGTGAAAAGAGGATCTCACTTGAGTTCAAAAATGAACGGCTTGCCAATGCTTTCAAGAAAATAGAGGAAGCAAGCGGGTACAAGTTTATCTTTAATTATGAGGATATCTTTGCTTATGGTGTCACGGGGAGTATCAGAAACAAGACAATCACTGAAACGCTCGACGAAGTGATCGGCAAAAAGCCGTTAGTGTATAAGATAGACGGCAATTTTATTACGATTGCCCTGAAACCCGGCAGTCCGGAAGCTGAAGCAAAATCCAGACTGTGCCAGTTGGACGGTATCGTCATAGACGAAAACAAGCAACCGCTCCCCGGAGCGCATGTCATCATTGAGGGAACGAAATGGATGACAACCACGGATATAAACGGGGCTTATAACTTTTTAGTTGAAAACAGTACAAGCTACACGCTCCGGTTTTCTTATCTGGGAATGGAAACAAGACAAGTCAAGGTATCTGTCGAAAAGGGGCTTGCCAACAAAAAAGTATCTCCTGTCATCCTGAAAGAGAGCGATGCCGCCTTGAGTGAGGTTGTCATTACAGGTTATCAAGTGATGGATCGCCGTGAATCTGCCAGTGCAGTTTCCTCTATAAAAGCTGCGGACATCATGGTACAGGGAGTCAGCTCTATCGACCAGATGCTTCAGGGTACTATACCGGGCATGGCGGTAATGAATACTTCGGGTGAGCCTAGTGCCACTCCTAAAATCCGTATCCGTGGTAATGCCACCATCAACGGTAATAAATCTCCGGTATGGGTGGTGGACGGAGTAATCCTTGAACAGGACGTGCCTTTCACTGCTTCGGATATCAATAGTGAAGATGCCGAATATCTGATAGGTAATGCCATCTCAGGGGTAAATCCGCAGGATATTGAAAGTATCACTGTATTGAAAGATGCGTCGGCAACCGCCATTTATGGTGTAAAAGCCGCGAATGGAGTAATCGTAGTGACCACCAAGAAAGGCAAAGCAGGGCGTCCCGTCATTACCTATAATGGTAATGTCACGCTGAATACCCGTCCTTCCTACTCCAACTATCATCAGATGAATTCGCAGGAGCGCATCGCTTTCTCCAAACAGTTGGTTGATGCCGGATACAACTTCGGACGTACGCCGTATGGACCGACGTATGAAGGCGCTTATGAAGCATTGATGAACAAAGACATGACCCTGGACGAATTCAAATCGGAAGTCAGCGCCATGCAGACAAGGAATACCGACTGGTTCAAGCATCTGTTCCGAAACAGCATCACGCATACGCACAATGTCAGCGTGTCCGGCGGTACGGAGAAAATGACTTATTACATCTCTGCCGGCTATCAGAATATCGAAGGCGCGGCGAAAGGTTCGGATACCGAAAAAATCAGTACGCTGGCTAAAATGACGATGGACATAAACAAGCACATCAGCTTCACTGCTAAAGTCGATTTTACCAATACATCCAATAACGGATACAATTCTTCCGTCAACCCTTTCAACTATGCATACAGCAAGTCAAGAACCATTCCTGCTTTCAACAACGACGGTTCATACTATATGACTTATGAGAAAGACGGAAACACCGGCACAAAGTCTATCGGCTACAATATCCTCAAGGAGCTGGATAATACCGGAAAATCGTCACAACTGGATGATTTCAACGCCTTGCTCCAACTGGATGTGAATATCATCAGCGGACTGAAGTATACCGGTACTTTCTCTTACCACAACACCAATACGGCACAAAGGGACTGGGCTACCGAGCAGTCTTACAACATAAGTAGTATCAGAGGATGGGATTATGGTATGTACACTCCCTATGATACGGATATTTATAATGCGTCCGCACTTCCTTACGGTGGTATGCTGTATCAGTCCAACCTGCGTAAAACGGGTTATACTATCAGAAACCAGGTAAGTTACACCGGAATATTCGGCGGATACCATCATATCAATATCATGGCGGGTACGGAAGCGCGGCGGAACGCTTACAAAGGCGTAGGAATCACGGGGTACGGCTGGACACCGGAATTCGGCGAGAAGTTCAATCCGGTGATAACCGAGCTGTTCACCAGCCAGTATATACAAACAGGAAAGACACTTCCTACCAATACTAATTCCTTCACACAGGTTGCCTCTTTCTACGGCGTGGCTTCCTACTCCTATGACAACCGGTATATCCTGAACACCAATATCCGGTCGGACGGTTCCAACAAATTCGGCAGCAACCCCAAATACCGCTGGTTGCCTACTTACTCGTTCGCGGTGAAATGGAATTTGATGAACGAAGCATTCCTGAAAGATGTTTCCTGGATAGACAATCTGGCTCTCAGAGGGTCTTACGGTATCCAGGGAAATATCCACGAAGATTCCTCGCCCTATCTGATAATCACGACTGGTGATAGGGTGGAGAATATTCCGACTTCAAGTATCCGTTTATTGCCCAACCCCGACTTGAGATGGGAAAAAACACGTTCGTGGAACGCCGCCGTCGACTTCTCCTTGCTCGAAGGACGGCTAAGAGGTGGAGTTGATGTCTACGGCAAGAAAACATCTGACCTGATTATGAGTAAAACGGTAGCCTCATCCAACGGAAGAACCCTGCTATACTATAACGCAGGAAAAATGACTAACAAGGGGGTGGAAGGCTTTGTCAACATCGGACTTTTAAAGAAGAAAGACTGGGAATGGAGAATCGGAATGAACTTCAGCCGCAACATCAACAAAATCACCTATGCCAACCCAGAAGATTTAAGCGACGTTGAAATTGTCGAAAAGATGTTGAGCGGCAGTCTGGCTATAGAAGGAGCTCCTATCGGTTCGCTTTATGCTTATGAATTTGCCGGCATCAATCAGGACAACGGCTATGCCATGTTCTATACAAGGGATGGTAGAAAATCGATCCGGGGCTCAAAGACGGATATGAAACTAGTACGCTGTGGCTCCATCTTCCCAAAACTGACCGGAGGATTCGACACCCAAGTTCGTTATAAGGATTTCTCTTTATCCATGAATTTCACGTATAGTATCGGAAGCGTGGCACGGATTCCCAATTATTACGCAGATAATACACATTATATAGATCCGTTGAGCAACCTTTCCACTGACTGGCTGAAGTGCTGGAACAAGCCTGGCGACCAGACCATCTATCCGGCGCCGTATAACAGCACCGCATTGACCAACTACTTCGGAACGGAAGCGGGAGCCGCTTACGATACTTATGACGCGACAATAAAAGGGAAAATGATTTATCCATACGAAATGTATAATTACAGCAATATCAGAGTGGCGAAAGCTGATTTCCTCAAACTGAAACTCGTTTCGCTTAGTTACAATTTCCCCAAAAAGATGATGCAACCGTTGAATGTCAACAGCCTGATGCTGCGTTTTCAGGTGACCAACTTATTCACTATCGCGGACAAGAAATGGAATGGACTGGATCCGGAAACAAATGGAGCCAATATTCCTGCTTTACCGACGTTCAGTTTAGGAGTAAATGTATCATTTTAACATCAAACAGCTAGAAATCATGAACAAGAAACTTATACACATAATATCTTTCATGGCTATCCTGTCGCTCTTTTCATGCGACGACTACCTAAAAGAGGACTCGGCAGACTTACTGATACCCGAATCCGTGACCGATTTCGCCCCGCTACTGCTGGGAGAAGGATACCCCGACAAGTTCGGTTCGCAAATCTCTTTCGTCAACTTAATGACGGATGATGTGGAAATGGGACCTCTTTACTATGACGCCGAACAAAAAAACGACAGGTATTGTACCACCTGGCGCGAAGGTATAGATGCCAAGGCAGGATATGGTGAAGCTGCTTTTATATGGCAGAGTGATTTTTCGGAGAATATCAGGGATGGTTTCTGGAGCGGGCGTTACAGCAATATCCTAGGATGCAACACTATCATCAATGCCTTGCCGGAAATGACTTATGCGGAGACGGAAGAAGGACTTTACCGGGCTTTGGCGGCACAGGCGTACGCACTGCGCGCTTACCATTACTTCTGCCTGATAAACACATATGCTCTCCCCTATTCGACAGCCAATCTTGACAAACCGGGTGTTGTAATAAAGACCAGCCCCGAAATACAAACAACTCCGCAACCGAGAGCAACTATCAGGGAAGTGTATGCATTAATCAATAACGACATAAAGAAAGCACAGGAATATATAACGGGAGCTGTATTCCAGTGTGAAAAGTACACCGGTAGAAAACCTGAAATCACGTCTGCAGCTATTTACTTCCTGGCAGCACGAATCGCCTTGTTCCAACAAGATTGGGATGGAGTAATCTCGGCGGCAGAGAAGTTTCTGGTCAAAAATTCTTCTATCCATAACCTGAATAGCGAAGATGCAACTATGTTCGGATATGTCTCGTCTTTCGAAAAGACCAGTTTCTGTGCCAACAATCAGGAATTGGACGAGGTGGTATTCGGATTCGGGCGGAGTGACGGTGGTTATGACTACCTTGCGCCTAACAACCCTATACTCATGTACTACGAGTATGGTTTTCATACTTCGTGGACAGGGGAAAATTCTTTAATCGGACTATATGACGAGGACGACTTGCGGCTTCAAGCTTATTTCCAAAGAAGATATAACAAATCCGGCAGTACGCGCAATCCCACTTATTATGCGGGACAATACCACCCGCACAAATACGACCAGAGAGCGGGCACAAACTATTCCAGTCAAGCCTGGAGAACTCCCGAGCTTTACCTGAACCTGGCAGAAGCATATGCACAGAAAGCAAGCGGTGTCAGCAATGATGCTATCGGGTTGCTCAACCAACTGCGGGTAAAGAAATACAAATCGGGAAGCCCCAATGCCGAAAAGCAAATCTCGGACTTTGCAACAAAAGACGATTTAATTCAATTCATCTGGCAAGAACGTCGCAGGGAGTTGTGTTTTGAAGAAATCATGCGTTTTTGGGATATGCGCCGCCAGGGTATGCCGTCTGTGGAACATCGGCTTTTCAGTTCTCCCAAAGAGTACTCGGTATATCGCCTGAAAGCGGAAAGTCCGAACTATGTACTTCCTATTCCCGAAGATGAGACTAGTTATAACAATGCAATTGAGAACAACCAGCGGGAAGTTATCGCTTCTTCTTCCCTGGGAACACTTGAATAATACAACCATTAAAAAAGTACCATTATGATAAAGAATATACTATATGCATGGTGCATCGTCATGACGGTAGCCATAACCGCCTGCTCCGAGGGGTCGCTGACTTCCATTGACGAGCTGAACAGTACGATCTATGATCCGGAAAGTACGGGGAATGAAGCGATTGATAACCAGATTAATGCATTCTACAAAAAATACGGCAGTAAAATATTGTATGATTTCCCGGCAAGCGACTTGTATTTCGGATGGAGCAACAGTGATATTAAGTGGTATGTTCCCGTGAAACAGGAAGGAAGCGAAACGTATATCGAACGCATGGTTTCTTTCTTGGAGAACGATGCGTTAAATGAATATCCGCCTGCATTCACAAAAAAGTTTCTTCCATACAGAATCTTCCTGGTAGACTCCGTATGTGACAATAAGGAATATCTAAAAAGCAAACTGGTGGATGTACTGGAACTAAAGACACACGGCATAGTTATCGCCCATGTAAGCAAAGACATGGATGACTTGGACGAGGATGACTGGCAGGGAATGAAGGCTTCCATCAATACGGCATTATTAAATTCCATTTATACCGCCGTAGGTGTAGAGCCGACAGATTTTAATGCTTCCAGTGAAGCCACTTTCATGATAGACCTTCTTGAGGATCCGCTGGAAGAATTTACGGATTTGGAGTACTCATGCTATTCGGCGACAGTTATCAATGCCACTCCTATCTATTTTGAGGGTGAATTGTTCTACATAATGAAGCCCAGCAACAACGAAGATTTCGGCTATTATGTATCTTTCATCATGAAAACACCCAAGAGCCAAATAGACAGGGTATTCGAGCGTTTTCCGAAAGTAAAGAACCGGGCTTCGTTAGCTTATAAGTTCATGTTGGAAAGAGCCGGAACAGACCTGATAGAATTTCAGAAGAACACTTGTCCGGATGACCCGCTTCCACTCGATTATTTCTCCAGATAAGTATAGATATCAATAATAAACCAAATAAATATGTATATGAAAAGCTGGATTATAAGTACCATAATCGCCATCTGCCTGACAACGGGAATCGGATTTGCCCAAGTTCCCTATCAAATCAAAGGGAAATGGGCTACCGGAATAGGAAAAAAAGTCTATTTGAACAACTTCCCTGCAGATACTCCCGAAGCGGTGACGATTGACTCGACCACCGTAGCCCCGGACGGTAGTTACATTCTATCAGGAAAACTGAACAATATGCAACTATTGTCTCTCACCCATGAGAGTAGCAAAGGCTACAGACCGCTGATGGGTGATGGAAAACCTGCAGATATCCTCATAAGGGATGTAAAATACTCTTATAAAGAACCGACAGCCGCTTATGAAATAATAGGGGATTCAATAGAGCATAAGGCTTCCGAAGCAATTCTGGCATATTGGGGACATGATTTTATACGCAAGATGAACGAAGGTATGTTTGCCGCTGGTATAGAGAAGAGTGCCAAAGAAAACGACCTGTCGAAAAAGGCTGAATATGAGAAGAAGCTAAAGACCGTTCTACAGGAAAGGGAAAACGAAAAAAATGATTTTCTAAGCCGGTATGGGAATTGTCTTGCCGCACCTTACTTCATTGTGATGAATCTGCTGAAAGGTATTCCCGTGGATGAGACAGAAGCATTCTACAACGGTATGGGAGAAAAAGCGAAAAAGACGCCAAAGGGAATCGAACTGAAAGAAAGCATTACAAAAATGAAGGCTTTGGCACCAGGAGCGAAAGCGCCGGATTTTACGTTACCGACTGTGACAGGAGAGGAATTTTCGCTTGCAAGCCTGCAAGGGCATATCGTCATCCTTGATTTCTGGGCTTCATGGTGTGCCCCCTGCATTGCAGAGATGCCTGTCGTGAAAGAAATCTATGCAAAATATAAGGACAAGGGGTTGAAGATAGTAGGTATTTCAATGGACAATTCGGAAGCGGCATGGTTGAAAGCCATCGACAAGGTACAAATACCCTGGATGCATGTCTCATCATTAAAAGGTATGAAAAGGTGTCCTGTTGCACAGCTTTACCAAGTTTATGCCATCCCTAAACTATACATCATAGACAAAGAAGGGAAAATCGTCGCAAAAGATTTACGGGGAGAGGAGCTCAAGAAAAAGGTGGACGAACTATTCGTTCGTCCGTAGAAATTCTCAATCATATAAATCTCTATACCCCATGCATACATTCATAATTGAGAAAGTCCTGCCGCCGAAAGACGACAGGACTTAACGTTTATCCGGCATATAGAGCATCACCTGATCCAATACCACTCCTTCATCCAACGCCCTAATCACCAGACGGTGGGGATTCTTTCCGGAGACCGGAAACACCATTTTACGGATAGCCTGATTACGCAATACATTCTCCTTCCATTCCTCACTGCGTCCTTTCGTTTCGTAAGAAACCACTCTAGGTTCTGCACCGTCCAAAGATACCGAGAAGCGCAATTGCTCTCCATGCACAGGGTGATTGGGTAACAAACGGACGTCTACTACTACCGAATCCGCTGCCCATTTGCCGAAATAAAAAGTCAGTGCATCACCCATGTTGATACCTGCCGCTCTGCCTTCATAACCCAAACCTTCATAAGTTACAGGGGTTGTTACCATCTTCCCGTTCTGTTTATTCTTGCCGTCCAGCCCGTTCCACTTATAGACAGCGGTACGCTCTTTCATCATCGGCAAAGTAGCAGTTTTCCTATCCACCCGGTTAAATACAGGCAGCTTGCGGGGTTTGAAATCCATCATACGGTTCCATTTACCATCTTCCAAAGCATTATACTGTTGTGTCAATGCAGCAATGCTGCCATAAGCAAGGTCACTCTGCCCCCAATCCGCCTTTCCATGACGTGCCAACTGAGCGTACAATAGCTTCCGGTTCATCTGCACAGCAGCCTGTACCGGATATTTCACCAACTCGAAATAGGCGCTTTGCCTGTCGGCCGGAACCTTTGAAGCTGCCCGCTCCACCGTTTCCGACAAATCACCATAAGCCCGCAAACGCGCATTTATCTCTTTCTCACTCCAAGGCAAATCTTTGACAACACGGTAGGCGGGATCTTTTTCCTCTTCTCTCGTATTTCCCATAAATTCCGGTTTGCGGATATGAGCCAAACGATAATGTTCCTGCATTACAGGCAATACAGCCTTTGCACATGAAGCTCCGAACTCCCGTTCCAGCCAATGCTTCAGATGAGAGGTCACTCCTTCTGAGGCTACTGCATCCAGATTCCAGGCCATATCCATAAACAGCTCTATCTGATATTCGGCAGGCTTGATATCCCCGACGTTCAATATCCACATCTTCTGTATGCCCTGATCATAGGCGAGTTTCATCTGCTGATAAATCAATGAAGGACTCATTGTACTCAACCAAAGATGGTCATGCGGACGTCCCCAATAGGATACATGATAGTAAACGCCATTCCCCCCTTTGCGTACACGTTCCTCGGCAGTAGGAAAATGGCGGATATAGCCGTAATTATCATCACACCACATCAATGTTACGTCATCGGGCACCTGTAATCCGGCATGATAAATATCGAGTACTTCTTTATAAGGGATAAAGACCTGTGGAACCTTAGTCATATCCTTATTGACGTATTTCCCAATCAATCCACGTTGGTCTACAAACACACGGTCTATCACCGCTTTCTGTTCTTCCACCGTCTTGGCTCCCTGCATCTTGCCATCATGTACTCCGCGCATTCCCAGCGTATAGAGTATCTCCTGATCTGCAACCTCCTTCACACGGTCTTCCCAGAATTTATAAACTGCGGCACTGTTGTTTACATAATCATATGCTCCCTCGCCTCTCCGCTTCCACTCACCGGCAGCATTACAAGCCATCGGTTCGCAATGCGAAGCACCTATGAATATTCCATATTTCTTTGCCGCTTCCCGATTACCTTTGGTCAAAAAGAACGGAAGTGTACATTCGTGCATAGCCGGCCAATAAGTATTGGCACGCAGGCGCAGCAGCAGTTCGAAAATACGTTCATTCGTCCGCGGCCCGATTTCGCCTTTCACATTTGAAGGTTCATAAGTCCGGTTGCTCCATGGCATCAAGCCCCAGTCTTCGTCATTGATAAAAATTCCGCGATACTCTACCGAAGGCGACTGGACACTTCGGAACTTCCGTGAAAGTTTGAAAAAGTCCTTCTTTTCCGGAGTTACGTCCGCCCACCATTCCCAAGGGGAGACACCTAGCAAACGGGAAATTTCGAGTATTCCGTAGGCTGTGCCATGTTTATCGCTACCGGCTACCACCAGTTTTCCTTCCGGAGACACAGTCAACAGAAAAGCCTGTTGTTTTCCTTTCAAGACAGAAACATCCACCCCTGTTTGTTGAAGAAGCTCGCTCCGCCCGATCGTCCCTACGACAATCATTCCGGTACTTTCGCTCGCTTGGGTAGTGGACGACAATACAGTCCGAATATCACGGGTCAGCATATCCAAGGCAGTATGGACTACCTGTTCTTCGGAATTACTACAAGCGACCGTAACCGTCTGCCTAGCGTTTAATACAAAGTCTTTTTGCTTGCTATGAGCAGATAAAGTGACAATCAGAAAACTAAATAAAGAAAACAGGAGTTTATGTCTCATAAGTCATATTTTTATAAAGTACAAAAATAGAGCTTTGGAAAGCAATCCCCTATAGAAAAGAGTACAATCTCATAGATTTTTGTGCAAGATACTTTTAAAAGGCTACCGGCAATGCAAGGAATTGGTACATTAATGTACGTGCCATACGTTCCTGTCCTTTCGTGTTAGGGTGCAGACGGTCATACCCCGCATCATAAAAGTAAATCAACTGTTCTTCCACCATCGGGTTCAATCCTGTCACCGCATTAAAGTCTATCACAGGCACTCCCCATACACTTCCGGCTTCCTTAACCGCTTGTACATAAGCATCCACATATTCACCACAACTATTCTGATAGTTTTCATCCGGCTGCACATTCGTTTCTCCAAAATCCGCCAACGAGCGATGCAACGGAGTCAACAGCACAATCTGCTTATCCGGGAAAAGCTGTTTCAACCGTTTCATTCCGATATTGATGCGTCCCTTATACGTATTTCCATCCATTACAGGGGTGCGTTTCTTGCGTGTTTCCATCTTCTTAGTCTCACCACGAGCCGCCATCACCTGTTCTTCCGTTTCCGTAAACCATTCTCCGATAGGGACACCCGCATTAAAATCATTCGTCCCCATGAAAACAATGATTGCATCCACTTCCCCACCATGTTCTTTCTTCAACTGTTCTGCCTGACGGGGCACGTCATTCCATTGCCTGCCGCTTATGCCATATACATAAGGAGTAATCCCCAACCATTCCTGCAGGAAATCCCAGTATTTCTTAATCTTGTTACCATAGCAATTCGGGTCTGTAATAGAATCCCCTATATACCCTACTCTTTTACCCTGCCACGGATGCTGGATACTTCTGTTATTATTTTCATTGGAGTTTACGACTTTAGAAGATTGATTCTGTCCGTACAGAAAACAAGAACAGAACAATAGGACTGTACATGTAAGTAATAATTTGCTTTTCATTGGTATTCTATATTAAATGAGACATTTGTATTCAATGTTCGGCAAATGTAGCTCAAAAAAAATATAGTTTCAAACAATTTTATTACATATCCTGCTCAAAGACGAGCAAATATCCATTTCATCATAGCTCGTACTAGAATAGAAAAACAAAATCATTTCTCATATTCTCATAGAGAGCTGCATTTACCTGATAACTAATGGAATAAACAATGAGAATAAAATTATTTACATGTATTTCTCATGGTTTTATCAAGAAAACGTGCTTAAAACAATGTATTTCTCATACTATTATCGACATTTCTCATACATTAAAAAATAGTATTCTCGTTGTCTAATCATCAACACTTAATGAATTGTAGCAAAACTACCGTTCATTTTCACCATAACTAACCGATAACCAAAGATTATACTACTGTAATCAATAGATTTTCAATAAGACATCCCTATCGTTGCACTCCAGTGAACAGATTCGTGCACTAAAGTGCACAAGTCTATCCACTCTAGTGCGCAGGTCTGTTCACTGGAGTGGAATAATACAGATGAAGGCAGGAAAACACAATAATGTCTGTTGTGAAAGATATGTTATCTACCGACTCAACATACAAACTACGGTCATATTGAGCTATACATATTAGTATCCTGAAACAAGGACAAGCATAATATACACCATGAGAAATGCGAAACAAAGTATGAGAAATACCTTCTTTAAAGGCATTTTAGAGCTATAAACTATGAGAAATGCATGTAAACATTTTAATTCTCATAATCTATACCTCTAATTATCAACCAAATAGCATTCTCTATGAGAATATGAGAAATGATTTTGTTTTTTTCGCATAGAGGACGGTGACTGTCATGTCATTATGATTTTTTATTTTATGATATTTACGTCGCGCCAACAGCATCTTTAAAAGCCTCCTCCTTGCCAAATCATAAAATATAAATAGTGTTTTTCACAGTATCTTCATTATTACAATTGTTTTGCCTGCATCATCAGACGGATATATCCTTTCTCCGCCTGCTCCTTCAGCGCAATCCCGATGCGGGTATAAGCCGGAGAATTCACTTCGATAGTTTCAGAAGTAAATGCGACTTTGCCGGACGCTTCGATATTGACAATCATCTGTTCGGTGCCGCTAGTGAGCAAAAGACGTGTATCGTCCAGAACTTTCCAGTCGGCTTGTGTCGTTATGGCTGTTTCGAACCGGATAGGTGCATTGGCTGTAAATTCATCACTGACGGTAAAACTGCCTTCACCTTGGCGGTCATAGACGAAAGTACGGATCAACTTATCCAGATTGGGGGTAGAATAAGCCGATGTATAGTCAATACTAAAAGAGTCTTTTTCCTTTGTAAATTCTTTCCTGAGTACAATAGCTTTCGCTTTGGCACCGGCAGACTGTGTTTTCCCATCTACCACGGGAACCGGGTGTCCGAAAGACCCTTTAATTTTATATTTCGCAGGAGCTTCCGCACTGAAATAATCACCGGGATAAGAGAAAGGACCTCCCTGGTCGCCCACCATCGTACTCTCTCCCAAAGCGACAGCATAAGAACCGATATCATTATGGTTATGATTTTCAGCATTATCACCACCCTTGACCGAGACAGCCATCGGACACGAACTACCCTCGGCAGGACGCGCCACCAAGATTCCTGCCTTCTCGTAATAAGCACGCAAAGAATCAGAACCTTCCTGCAACGCCTGACGGATGCTGTCCGTCATTTCCATTTTCCACACCTGATGGGGGAATAGTTCAATAAGATAAAGAGAGAAATTACTGCCTGAAGGAAGAATGTATTTCTCTTCCGGCGAGGTAATGCCAAGCGCACGGTCGCAATAATCAAGGATGAACTTATCAGGAGAAAGGCCAATACGGCAATCGGAATAAGCAGGACATACACCCTCGTTCATCTGTATTTTCCTGCCATACTGGGCAATACGCACAAATTTAGGCTCACGGAAGAAGTCTATCTTACCTTGTGTGGCACGGCATACTTCCTCACGCAACAAGATGTAAGCACGGAAACCATAATTATAGTAACCGACACCTTCACTGCAATAGCCGTCGTCGGCATATCCTTTCATACCATACACATTATATTTTTCGGCTGCGGCAACAAAATAAGCACGTTCTTCCTTATCTGCCAACAAAGTAAGGGCGGCACCCGTAACGCCTGCCAGACAAACTGAGTTCCAGTTATTTGTAACCGTGAACCACCAGAAAGGTTTTGTCTCTTCCAGGCAACGATATACGGGACGAAAAACTTTTTCGCGGAAAGCGCACTGCACACGGGCCTTTACTTCCGGCGACAGACGGTCGTCGAGCATAGCGACACACTGCGCTATTCCGTTGCCGGCCGTAGCGACCACCAAATCGACATAATAATCTGTCCCATGATAATTATTCAGATTGCGGTCGTGAGCCGGAATCGACCAGGAGTTCTGGTTGCAGAGAGCAACCAGTGCCTTTTCGATAGCGGGAATGTAACGTCTTTTATTTTCAAGACATTCAGCCAATGTCAGCCGGAACAGATAATGATAGCGGGCATTCATCATATTTTCGCCCGGCAGGCGGACATTGGTTTTGTTCAGATGCAGATATAATGAGTCAACAAAAGGGGACATACCCTTTTTCAATAATGCGGGGGCTTCCTCTGTCAACAGCTTTTCCGCTTTGCCACTCTCTTTTACTTTATTCCAGAAAGTACGGTCTTTATAAGAAACGCCCATTCCTTTCGGTTTATCGGGCAGCATAGCAGCAATTTCACGGATACGGCTTTGAGAGATATTCGTATTCCGTTTCGGGGCATCCTGTGCCATACGGTAGATTTCTGTCCCTGCCAGCAGGAAAGCTCCCGGCCCATAGACTTCTGTCATATCGGGAGTCACCTTCTTGGGGTCGGCACCGATAGGCTGCACATAACCCAGTTTCCCGTCTTCTCCCACAGCCGACACCAATGCTTGCCAGCCTTTCTCCACCACAGGCAGAAATTCTTCTTTTGGCAGGAGCCCTTCGTTTATTCCATAAGCCAGCGCATACACGAAGAAGCCGCTGCAACTCGTCTCGGGCGACGGATAAGAAGCCGGATCGAGCAGGCTTGCATGCCAAAAACCGTCCTTACCCTGCAAAGGAGCAATGCGACGGCATAACTTCAGGAACAAGTCCTGATAAAACGGACGATATTTGCTCTTGGCAGGAAGTTCGCGCAACATCTCTACAAGTCCTCCGAGTACCCAGCCATTACCACGCCCCCAGAATACTTTCGCGCCATTGGCTTCCTTCATCGTAAAGTAGCGGTGGTCACGGTAGAAAAGATTATCTTCCTTATCGAACAGATAATTGTAAGTAGCCTTATATTCCTTATCCATGAAACGGATGAACTTCTTGTCGCCCGTGATATTGTAAAGTTTCATGTAAACGGGAGGTGCCATGAACAGTGCGTCACACCAAGTCCAGTGTTCCAGCGTGGTTGCATCGCCGTAGTTCAGTTCGAACGAACCGGAAGGAGGATTGGCAATCACCCATTCGGCACGTGCCTGTGTCGGGATGAGCATACTTTTCTTCTTATACTTTTCGTACATATACAGATACATCTGCGAGATACAGATATCGTCCGCATGATACATCCGTTGGTCTACCTGCCAGTAGTTACGGTTTCCCAGCCGCAACAACCATTTATAATACGAATCATCTTTGTCTGTTTGTTCGGCTATCGCAGCCCAGTGGACAAGTCCCAGGTGAAAAGTGGCATTCACCCAGTTGAGGTCACCGTAAATAGCCTTGTTGTAATGAGCAATCTGCCAGTCGGCCACCCGCCGCATTGACTGCTTCACTTCTGTTTTAATAAATGTCTGCGCAACTGTAGTACACAAATAGCCCATGCATAGGGCAAGGGTTAAAAGTAATTTCTTCATAATACTATAATTTTGTTCAAGGCAAAGATAACGGGCATTATGGATTAAATAGAGTCATATTTTCCGTTTAAGCTGCTCTTATCTTCCATAAAGAAAGAAAAAAGCAGCTTTCCGAACAACTATACTAACTAACCCAATTACTGAACACTCGATTTATGAGTATTCAGTTTCTTATCCACCAACAAGCCGTCAATGACCTTCAAGTCGAATTTCACTTTACGTTTTGCCTTAAACTTCAAAAGGCATAAGTCAACGGTTCCTTCAAGAGTCTTCTTGTTTCCTACATTGACAAAGGTAGGATACAGGGCTTTTGAGCCATTGGTATGAAGACGGTCGTAAGTCAGATTCTCCATTGCATTCATGTTCTGCAATTCCACCCCGACAAACTCATAATCCTGTTGATTGTAAGGCAAAGCAAAGCTGAATGCATTGACTGCACGCAAGCCGGTACCTTTCACTTGAATTTCAATAATCTCATCTTTGTCATATACCTGTTTCGGGGTGCTGATTTCAAGTGCACCGTCCACTTTTTCCATTCCACGGTTATCAACACCGCCTTCAAGCTGCGTGGCAACCACCGAAATATCATATGCGTCAATCAGTCCGTTCTTATTGATATCACCATTGCTGATGTATCCTTCGAAATCAGAGTCACCTTTTCTCAGTCCCGTATAGTTGATGTATGATGTCAAGTCATTGCCGTCAATCTTGCCGTCGAGATTGATGTCTCCTTGAAGATAACTTTCCGTTCCGGGCACTTTGAACACGTAGATTTCTTTGCCGGAGCCGTAGTTGCCGACTGCTTCCGTAACAGACAGTCTGATATAACGGGCGGTAGGATGACCGGTGAAATTGAATATCTTCACATCATCGTTGCGCTGCCATTCAAATGCACCGGCTTCCGTCCACTGCTCTTTATTCATGCTATAAGAAACGGTTCCTTTCAGTAACGTTCCGTTACCGGCGTTTGTACGTGGCAGGTAGTGGAATTTATCCAGTTGGTTAACAGAAACCAGGTCAATCACCAAGTCGAAAGGAACGGCTTTTTCCCCGTATTTAGTATGCCAGATGTCTCCAGACTCTACAAAATCGAACAGACGTTTCACACCTACTCTTCCTTGCGAAGCGGCAGTACATTCACCCTTGATACCACGGATAGCAAATTCCAGCGGATCGGATTTGGTTGTAGCACCGAACTCAGTCCAGTCGGAAACTCCGTCTTTATTGACAGCACGTATCTTAAACGAGTAGGACGTTTCGGGAGTCAGGTCTCTAAACAACAATTCCGTATCCTTTATCGTAGTATACAGCATATTCATAAAGTCAATCTCATAGAAATCGGCATTAGCCACTTTATCCCATGTCGGTTTCAGCGTATAGGCTTCCGTGTTGCCGGCAGTAATCCGGGCAATAGGAGCAGCCAAAGTTCCGGCAGTTATCCGGTGACGGTCTTCGGGAGCGAAGCGGAATCCTTCAATGCGCAATGTCGTCGCGTTTGCCGTAATATCGGTGGCAGCCAGCTTCACCAGAAGTTGCGGGTTCTTGGTGACAACTACCTTTTCAAACTCGCTTCCTTCAGTAGCAAACCGGTTCAGGTTGGGAGCCTCATCGTAGAAGAATACGTTTTCAGCTCTCTCAAATTCATCTTTCGAGGTGACCTTTGCCAGTTGCACTTTCTTCTTTCCCAGTTGTGCCGTTACTTTCTTCGGCAGGGCAGTGACATTGATTCTGAATTCAGTCGCCTTTTCTTTCACGAAACCTGTAAAATCACCCTTTGCCGGACAGATGGTAACAGTGACGTTATTCTTACTGTCAACTACGGATTTGATATCTGTTGTTACTCCTTTACCTCGTTTATATTCTTCGGATACGCCGTCGTCATCATATTCGGTAAAAAGAGTCTCACCATATGGGTAAAGTTCATAGATACGGATTCCTTTATTGATTTCACTTACATTATTATTAGGATTTGTCAGTGGAATAATCGCTCCGTTCTTCACGAATACGGGAAGTTTCCAGAGAGGAGCTGCAAAGTTGTTGAGTATACAGTTTCCGGCATATTTCTCGCCTGTGAAATAATCAATCCATACGCCTTCGGGCAAGTATATGCCGTCACGGATATCATTTCCTTGCTCATCCGCTTTAGTCGCCTGATAGATAGGAGCAACCAGAAAATAGGGTCCGTAGAGATATTGATATTGTGTAGCCGTTCCTTGAGTATAAGCATTCGGATATTCCAAGAACATCGCCCTTATCATTGGCATGCCGTCTACAGCTTCTTTAGCGATACTGTAAGCATAAGGCATCAGTTCTGATTTCAACTTCAGATACCAGCGGTTAATGGATGTGGCCGGTTCTCCCAAGGCATGCGGATATTTTTCATTGGAACCCCAACCGTCCATGTTCAGTTCCATGGGAGTAAAGGTTTTCCACTGGAAATCACGGGTGTTCACTATCAGATTCTTGCCACCGAAAATACCGTCCATATCAGAAGTGATATTCGGTTGCCCGGACAGTCCCGAACCGATGTAGGTCGGAATGTGGAAACGGATATATTCCCATACGCCGCCAGTCTGGTCGCCCGACCAGATGCCGGCATAACGTTGCGTTCCCGCCCAACCGTCGAGAGAGATAATAAACGGCCGGGCATCATTACCATAATAAGGCATTATATGTCCCACGTCAGCCACTCCGTTCAGTCCGAAAGAATAGCCGGCACCTACCCAGGCTACGTCAGTTTTCAGCACACGCACTCCGGCATCCCTTACTTCTTTCACAATATCCCTTTGTAGCAAAGCGCTCACTCCTTCTTTCGGGTGCAGATCCGACTGTGTCCATAATCCTATCTCCACCCCGTTCTGACGGGCATAATCCCCCAGACTTTTCAGGTTTTGTATATTACCGTCCAAGGTTTCTGTCTGTCCGTATCCGGCTCCATAGCCGTCGTTCGGGAGCAGCCAGCCCAACGGCATGTCATGTTTTTTATAACGGTCGATTACCGCACGTGCGGAGAACTGGTAATTGTTCTTTTCTCCGTTCAGCGATTCTTTGATTCCGCCGTTGTCTTTCTGGCTTTCTTTATATCGCTTGCCGTCCTCAAACAGGATGCCTTTCTCGTTTTCTACCCAATAGTCACGATTGTAAGCGTTCAGATGTCCCTGATAGAAGCCGAATTTAGGCAATAAAACAGGGTTTCCCGTCAGTTGGTAGAAGTCATTCAACAAGGCTACCGCTCCGTCATTAATCATATAGAACACGTCTAAATAATCTGACTCGTGATATAACTTAACCTTTCCCTGTTCAGAGGCTCCGAAGTCATATTTTCCTTTTTTAAAGGTGTACCACATCACGCCATACCCATTCGTAGACCAGTAATAAGGAGTGGGTGATGCCACTCCCCCGTCTGTCCAGCTATTTTGGTTTTCGATGGAAACCACTTTGCCCTTGTGGGAGAAACGTCCGTTCTGGACACCTCCACCGTAGAAGTATTCTTGCGGATTCTCCTTCAAGGTCAAGGTTACTTTTCCCTTCTCAAAAAGAGGTGCTTCCAGCTCTTCCACTACAACGGTGTTAGTCAACAGATTAATTACCTTGAGTAAAGAGGTCTTCTTATCCAATTGGACTTTTATCTTTTCAGTAGTCAGAAAGACAAAATCTTTATTCTCTTCCAACTCCAGTTTAGAAAGCGCTTTTCGAGGATTGTCTACCAATATCTGCGCTTCCGGTTTTGCCTGCGGATCTCTGATTATTCTTCCTGAGTTGTCCTGAAATACACGGAAGATGTTTTCACCGTAGAAGTCGAAGGACATTCGCTGGTTATTGGGTAATAGAATTTCGACGGTGGTGGGATTTATTTTTCTTGCACTAGTAATGAACTGTCTGGAAGAAACCGCACATTCAAACGTACTCGCTTTCTCTTGCACCGGGAAAGCATACATCGGAGACAGATGAGATATTGCAAGCATCATACATCCAAGCACGCATCGCCGACTCATTTTTATCTGTTTTCTCATGGTTTATAAATTACACTAAGATTGAATATTAAAAATTTCAGGTAAAAATAGGAAGTGTTTCTATACGGAGTAAAACCAAATATCCCTTTAAAAAGACATATACGATATCGTGGAAAATATAGGCATATATTATGGACAATTTGCACATACTATCAACACAAAAGACATATTTCCGTCCCAGAAACTTCCCTAACAAATATCTTGGCGGATATATTTGTCCATCCTGAAGTATATACTTGCACAAACGGAGTAAAAAGCAGAAATACATATACACATATCGTCCAAAAATCCTACATTTATTTTCCACAAAAACTCAAACTCCATTTTTACAACACAAAAAGTCACCTCACATTAATTTATTAGCCATAAGTTTGTGCCACTTCATTATATCAACTATTAATTAAAACTGAAAAAGATGAAAGGCACAAAAAGAATTATTACATTATTCGCACTAGTTACTGCCATCTCCTTTTTATCCTCCGCTCAGGAAATAAAAAAAGAGATACCTTTAAAATATGGAGCTACAAATGAAGGTAAACGACAAGATCAGGCCATGCAAAAATTCCGCGACAACCGTTTGGGAGCTTTTATTCATTGGGGATTATATGCTATTCCTGGTGGGGAATGGAACGGGAAAGTATATGGCGGAGCAGCTGAATGGTTGAAAAGCTGGGCAAAAGTACCTTCTGACGAATGGATGAAATTGATGGATCAATGGAACCCAACCAAGTTTGACGCAAAGAAGTGGGCGAAAATGGCTAAAGAAATGGGAGTCAAATATATAAAGATAACAACGAAACACCACGAAGGATTTTGTCTGTGGCCGAGCAAATATTCCAAATATACGGTAGCAAATACTCCCTATAAAAAAGATGTGTTGGGCGAAATGGTGAAAGCTTACAATGATGAAGGTATTGATGTGCACTTCTATTTTTCAGTAATGGACTGGAGTCATCCCGATTATCGTTACAGCATCAAATCAGTAGAAGATAGTATCGCATTCAGTCGCTTTTTGGAGTTTACAGATAATCAGTTGAAAGAACTGGCTACACGCTATCCAACGGTGAAAGATTTCTGGTTTGACGGTACATGGGATGCCAGTATCAAGAAGAATGGTTGGTGGACAGCTCATGCCGAACAAATGTTGAAAGAAATGCTCCCAGGGGTTACTATCAACAGTCGTTTGCGTGCTGACGATAAAGGCAAACGCCATTTCGATAGTAACGGTCGGCTAATGGGTGACTATGAATCCGGTTACGAACGCCGTCTGCCCGATCCAGTAAAAGACCTTAAAGTGACGCAATGGGATTGGGAGGCTTGTATGACTATTCCTGAAAATCAATGGGGGTACCACAAAGATTGGTCATTGAGTTATGTAAAGACTCCGATAGAGGTAATTGATCGTATTGTGCATGCAGTTTCTATGGGCGGAAATATGGTTGTGAATTTTGGTCCGCAGGCAGATGGGGACTTCCGTCCGGAAGAAAAAGAGTTGGCTAAGGCTATCGGTAAGTGGATGAGTCGTTACGGTGAAGCTGTCTATGCCTGTGACTATGCCGGATTTGACAAACAAGGTTGGGGATATTACACACGCGGTAAAAATGGCGAAGTGTATATGGTAGTATTTAACCAACCATATAGCGGACATCTGACAGTGAAGACTCCGAAAGACATCTCAGTAGAAAAAGCTTCTTTATTAGGTACTGGCGAAGAGATTCAAGTTGTTGAAACAGCTCGTAATGAATATAATGTATCTGTTCCTAAGAAGAACCCAGGTGAACCATATGTTATTCAACTTAAAGTTCGTGCAGCTAAGGGAACAAAAGGTATATACCGAGATGCTTTAACATAAATCAAAAGAGGATTATAATATGAAGTTCAAATTTACATTCATTTTATTTATGCTGATCGGGCAGTTCTTCTCTCTGACTGCCCGTGAAGTGACCTCCTTCAATGAAGGGTGGTTGTTCAAGCGTGGTCCTTTTTCAGAAAATCCGATGAAAGTATCCGCTCAATGGAATGGAAAATGGGATGCTGTAAACCTGCCTCATACATGGAATGCTAAGGATATGCAGGTTAAAGCAGCTTCTTTTTACGAAGGGGTAGGCTATTATAAGAAAAAACAGTTCTTTGGAGAGGAATTGAAAGGGAAACGTATATTTCTCCGGTTTGAAGGTGTGGGCGCAAACACCGAGGTGTATGTGAACGGTAAGCTTGTCGGAACCCATAAAGGAGGATACAGTGCTTTTGCCTTTGAAATCGGCACCGCTTTGAACTTTGGCGCTGAGAACGAAATTATGGTAAAGGCCGATAATACCTCACGACCGGACGTTATTCCGGTGAATCATAACCTTTTCGGAGTGTATGGTGGTATTTATCGTCCGGTATGGCTTATTGTTACCGGACAGAATAACATTACAGTTACTGACTGTGCTTCTCCAGGGGTTTATATTACTCAGAAGAATGTATCAAAACGCTCGGCTGATATTACTGTAAAAGTAAAATTGGATAATGGCGGTCTTACACCTGCTGACTTAGTACTTGAAAATTCTCTTTATACACAAGAAGGAAAGAAAGTTCTTTCGCACCGTCTTCCTTTGGAATTAACTCCTCAAGGAACACAGACTTATGCTTCCACTTTTAAATTGAGTAAACCTCACCTTTGGCAAGGACGTAAAGATCCTTATTTGTATAAAGTAGTTTCACGTCTGATATCAGATGGGAAAGTTATTGATGAAGTAATCCAACCATTAGGTGTCCGCAAATATGAGATTGTAGCCGGTAAAGGATTCTATCTGAACGGTGAGAAATATCCGATGTATGGTGTAACCCGTCATCAGGATTGGTGGGGATTGGGAAGTGCTCTTACTAATAAAGAACATGACTTTGATCTAGCTCAGATTATGGATGTGGGGGCAACAACTGTCCGCTTTGCCCATTATCAGCAGTCAGACTATTTATATTCCCGTTGTGATTCACTGGGATTGGTTATTTGGGCAGAAATTCCTTTTGTAAATCGTGTGACGGGATATGAAGCGGAAAATGCACAGTCTCAACTCCGTGAGTTGATTCGTCAGAGTTTTAATCACCCTTCTATTTATGTATGGGGATTACATAATGAGGTATATCAGCCTCATGAATATACGGCCGGGCTGACGCAGACACTTCATAATCTTGCCAAGACGGAGGATCCGGATCGCTATACAGTAGCTGTCAACGGATTCGGGCATACTGAGCACGCAGTGAACCAAAATGCGGATATTCAAGGGATGAACCGGTATTTCGGGTGGTATGAGAAGAAACTGCAAGATATTGAACCATGGGTAAAAGGGTTGGAAGAGAAATATCCGTGGCAGAAGCTAATGTTGACTGAATATGGAGCGGACGCTAATCTAGAACATCAAACTGAATATCTTGGTGATGCGTTGAACTGGGGAAAACCTTTTTATCCGGAAACGTTTCAAACTAAGACTCATGAATATCAATGGAGTATTATTTCGAAACATCCTTATATCATTGCCTCTTATCTTTGGAATATGTTTGACTTTGGTGTACCAATGTGGGAGCGTGGTGGTGTGCCTGCCCGTAATTTGAAAGGACTGATAACTTTTGACCGGAAAACCAAGAAGGACTCTTACTACTGGTATAAAGCCAACTGGAGCGAAGAGCCTGTATTATACCTGACTCAACGCCGGAATACGGATCGTGAACGGAAGCAAACTTCTGTGACTGTATATTCTAATATCGGAACTCCGGAAGTATACCTCAATGGACAGAGACTAACCAATATCCGCAATGGATATACCAACGTACATTATATTTTTGACAACGTCACATTACGACAAGGAGAAAACATAATCAAAGCCGTCACGACACACAACGGAAAAGAATATACCGATGAAATTAGATGGAACTACACTGGTGAAAAGAAACGAAACGCAGATTCACGCGAAAACAAGCATGAACATGCCGGATGGTAACCATGAAAGAAAAATAAATAACATATAATATTAACTCATAAAAATCAATGCCTATGAAGTAGAAACACACTAATTGAAATCTTTTATTTTTAACACTTAAAATTTAATACATCTAAATAATTTATGAAATTCAAAAAAATATTTTTATTCGCGTTTTTTACCCTCTTTGCCTTAGGAATAGCAGCGCAAAACGGCACAGAAAAGATTAGTATTTCTTTTCAGAATATCGCATTAAAAGATGCAATGGAGCAAATTGAAAAAGCCTCCAAATACACCTTCTCATATGACGTGACAGAAACGGATATCAAACAACAAGTCAGCTTGGTTGCACAAAATGAAGAAATCCGTTTAGCATTACGCAAAATGTTTGAGCCAACCAATATTTCATTCCGCTTTCAGAAACAGCAGATTATTCTGTCACCCAAAGAAGTGGAAATCGTGAAAAAAGGAAAAAATAAGAATATCACCGGTATTGTCAAAGATGAAACGGGAGAACCGATAATCGGAGCCACCGTATTGGTAAAAGGAACGATTAATGGTGCACTGACTGACATGGACGGTAAATATTCTATTCAAGCAAAAGAAGGCGAAACACTTGAGTTCCGGTATATCGGTTACAAGAGCATAGACCAGAAAGTAAAAAAAGAAAATGTCATAAATGTTACACTGGCAGAGTCTAACATCAATCTGGACGATGTTGTAGTTGTCGGTTACGGACAACAGAAAAAAGAAAGTGTGGTAGCATCAGTCAATTCACTGAAACCCGCAGATATTGCCATACCAACCCGAAGTCTGGTAAATTCTATTTCAGGACAGATAGCAGGTGTTATTGCCATCCAACGCAGTGGAGAACCCGGCAATGATGACGCAGCATTCTGGATTCGCGGTCAAAGCTCATATGCCGGAGGAACAAACCCGTTAGTATTGGTCGACGGAGTGCCACGTGATATGAACGACATCGACGTAGATGAAATCGAATCTTTTTCTGTTCTGAAAGACGCTGCCGCTACTGCTGTATATGGGGCGGAAGGTGCCAACGGTGTTGTATTGATTACCTCCAAACGTGGTGTTGCCCAAAAAACCAAGGTAAGTTTCAACGCTCAATACAGTGTTGTTACTCCAACCCGTATGCCGGAGCTACTGGATGCATATAATTATCTATCCCTCTACAACGAAGGAGAATGGAACGAAGCAGGAAATCCCGGTCTTCTTAACGAATATAACGGTAGTTATTCGCAAGATATTCTTGAGAAATACCGCACTGGAGCAGACCGCGACCTGTATCCCAATGTAGACTGGACAGACTTATTGGCAAAACATACGCACAACCAACGGTATACTATCAATTTTAGAGGTGGTTCGGAAAAAACCAGATTCTTTGTTTCGGGAGCATACTATTCAGAAGATGGTATATTCAAATCAAATACAGTCGAAGAATATGATGCAAATATCGGACTGCAAAGATACAACCTACGCTCTAACGTAGATATGGACATCACCCCTACAACCAAGTTGTCTGTAGATATGAGCGGACAGTATAAAAAGAAAAACAACCCGAACTATAGTTCCGACGGTATCTTCAGCGCTATCACACTATTCCCGACACACCTGGTTCCGATGCACTATTCCGACGGCTCGCTTGCCGACCCGCAAGGAGCTGCCGCCAACCGTTACAATCCGTACAATCTGTTGAACCACACTGGATACTCCAAAAGATGGGATGCATCTTTCCAAAGCAAAGTAACCTTGGAGCAGAAACTCGATTTCATTACCAACGGGTTGTCTATAAAAGGAAGTGTCAGTTTTGATGCTGATTTTTATTCTGTATCATTACGTTCAAAAACAGCCCGTACAGTCTTTGCAACCGGACGTAACGAAGACAACTCGCTGAAATTTGTAACTGTCAATGAAGGTAGTAAACTTGGTGATATGTCAGTAACCGGAACTGGCGGAAAGAAAAAAATCTATATTGAGGGGTCATTAAACTATAAACGTACATTTGCTCAAAAACACGACCTTACCGGTATGATTCTTTATAACCAAAAAGAAACTCAATATATGGGTACCGCGTTGCCTTACAGGAAACAGAACGTGGTAGGTCGTGCATCTTATGGCTACGACAGTCGTTATATGCTGGAAGCCAGTTTCGGTGCATCCGGTAGTGAAAACTTCTCAGCAGGACATCGTTGGGGTATTTTCCCCGCCATCGGTGGTGCTTGGTATATCAGCCATGAGAAATTTATGCAGAAGAACAATATCGAGAACATCATCAGTAAGCTAAAACTGAGAGCTTCATACGGTGTCACGGGTAATGATGCAATTAGTGGTGACCGTTTCGCTTATCGCGAACAACTGAGCACAGGCGATTTAGGCTATGACTACGGCATGACGTTAGGAACAAGTGGAGGTAAAGACGGTCCTTCCAAGAACGGTATCGTTGAAGATTTATTTGCCGCTCCTTCATTGACTTGGGAAAAAGAGTACAAGTCGAACTATGGTATCGACTTAGGACTTTTCCGTGGTCGTGTAGATATCTCCGTGGACTATTTCTCCAACACCCGCGAACAAATCCTGTTACAACGCAAGACTATCCCTACCGTATTGGGTTATCGTGAGAATCCTTACCAAAATTACGGTAAGACGTCCAACAAAGGATTTGACGGTAGCGTCATTCTGAAACAAAGTATCGGTAAACTGAATCTGTCCGCCAGAGGTAACTTCACATACGCCAAAAACAAAATCACAGAGTATGATGAAATCGAACAGGTAGAAGACTATATGTACTATACAGGCAATCCAATCGGTCAACCGAAAGTATACATCGCTGAGAGATTGTATACACCCAATGATTTCTATATCACTTCAAACGGACAAGGCGGATATACCTATACACTGAAGGAAGGACTTCCCAAACCTGCCGCCAACGTGGCTCCCGGTGATATCAAATACAAGGATATGAACAATGACGGTTCAATCGATGCCAACGATATGAGTTACAGAAACGGGTTATACCCTAACAACCCTCAGATTGTTTACGGTTTCGGTCTGAATATCGACTATAAAGGTTTCTTTGCCGGCATCTTCTTCCAGGGAGTGGCAAAAGCGTCTACCAACCTGCTGGCAAAGACATCCAACTTCATTCCGTTCTATAATGGAGTCGACAGTTCTTCTGCACGTGCGGAGGCCATGAACCGATGGACAGCAGCCGATCCCTTCAACCAAAATGTCATGTATCCACGTACACACGCCAACCGTTTTACTCACAACAACGAAGCAAGCACATGGTGGTATCGCGACGCCAGCTTCTTGCGTCTGAAGAACGTGGAGGTAGGGTATCAATTTGACAAGAAACTGATTCAAAAACTTAGAATGTCAAACCTAAGAATTTACATACAGGGAACCAATCTGGCAGTATGGGATCATGTCAAGATGTGGGACCCGGAATTAGGAAACAGTTCATCAGGCTCCAAATATCCGATTTGTGGAACTTGGACTATGGGACTTGAAGTTGCATTTTAATTAAAATCAAAGATAGAATTATGAAAATTAAAAATATACTATATTCACTAATTGGCTGCGGTTTAATAAGCTGTTTTTCTTCATGTTCGGACTATTTGGATGTATCAAAAGAACTAGCAGACGTAATCGATAAAGAAGCTGTATTCAATAATAAAGGTTATATGGAAAGATGGCATAAGAACACCTTCAACGTCATCTCCGATTATTCTGAAATGGGATTGGGAGTCAACTCCAGTACTGGTGCTTTCACGGGTGGTTGGAACTTACTAGCCGGTGAAATCACTGCACGTCAGGGCTCTGCATATACAGCATTACCCAATGGGTTTACGTCCAACTCGGCACCATTCCATCGCTGGTGGAGATGCTACATTTACATTCGCCAAGCTATGATATTCTTGGAAAACGCCAAACCATTGGGTGACCCGAATGTAAGTAGCGGCGTTGATTATCTCTCAGAAGAAGATGTGAACAGAATGAAAGCGGAAGCCAAATTCCTGATTGCATACAGTTATTTCTCTTTGTTCGAATTGTACGGTCCAGTGCCTATCATTACGGAAATTGCCGATCCGGAAGACCAGAACCAGATAGACTATGCACGTGCTCCGATAGACAAACTGGTGAACCATATCGATCAACTACTGGAAGAAGTAATTAATTCCGGCTATCTGCCCGAAACAACATTCAACGCGACTCCGACAGACCACACAGACCACAACAACGACAAATACAATCTAGCAGAAATGGTACGGCCAACAAAAGCCACCGCACTGGCACTGAGAGCAAAATTGTGGGTGTATGCAGCTTCTCCTTTGTTTAACGGAAAATATACGGAAGCACTGAACTTGACAAACCATGATGGTGAACGTTTATTCCCCGACTATGACCCGGAAAAATGGAAAATTGCCAAGAGAAGACTGGAAGATTTCCTGAACTTCGCTGAAGAAAAAGGATATGCATTGTACGAATCGAAAACAGGTGATGCCAACTTGTCCGTTTATGAACTTTACCAGTATTATACGGATGAAATCATTTGGGCAGGACCATACAATCATTATTACAGTGTCACTACAAACATGGAACCACGTACCAATCCTCGAGATTTGTATTCAAGCAACTCATTCGGCAACGTGGGAGTATTCCAGGAAAGTGTAGATGCCTTCTTTATGGACAACGGGCTTGAAATAGACGACCAAGGCAGTGGATACAAGGAAGATGGATTCGGCGACTGGAAAAACGTATGTAATGAAGACCAACGCACCGACAAAGACATCTACAACATGTATCACAACAGAGAACCTCGTTTCTATGCAGCAGTCACTTATGAAGGCAAAAGTTGGCATGTTCAGCCGCAAAACAAAGCCAGCTATACAGTAGGATTTGCCAAAGGAGAAGGCAACGACCGTTCGAAAGCGGAAAATCCATATACTGGATACATGCTCTACAAATTCAAATACCGCAGTTTGCAGTATTACACCCGTGCGGCTGATTCGGGTAAAAACAGACCTGCTGTAGTAAAGCAATGGTCTCGCCCGTCTATTTTACTCCGTCTTGCCGATTTCTATCTGTATTATGCCGAAGTTTGCAACGAAATCGATCCAAGCGATACGAAAATTATCACTTACCTCGACAAGGTTCGCAAAAGAGCTGGTATCCCCGGATATCAAGAACTTGCAAATGAAGGTAAAAAGAACATTATCGGCGACCAGGAAAAACAACGCTGGGCAATACAAAGAGAACGCCAGGTAGAGTTATTCTGCGAAGGACAACGTTACTTCGACATACGCCGTTGGATGACAGCAGACGATGCCAACAACAAACGCGACCAGCAATTGTTCCGTACAGGCATGGACATGCAATCGCCTAAGGCAAACCGCATAGGTGCCGGTTCGTTCTACAATCGGGTGAATATCGAAACCAGAGCATGGAACCGTGCTATGTTGTTATATCCGGTACCATACAATGAAGTACAGAAGAGTAAACTCTTCGTACAAAATCCATTATGGTAAAATTGATTGTTTTGAGAAATTGAAAGCAAGGGGGCATTTCCCCTTTGCTTTTACTTGCAACGAGCAATTAAATCAAATGAATTACTATGAAATATATAAAAAGACATAAGAAACACTGCTTTGCCTCTGCCGTCCTGTTCCTGCTATCTGTCTTGTATTCTTTCTCTCTCGCCGGATGCAGTAGCAACGAAAAGGATGACGAGATTTTTTTGCCCGCCAACTGGATTAATATCTCGACAGAAGCAGTCAACTTCACCTACGAAGGTGGCACAGAAAAACGCAGCTTCACACTTGACAAAGAGATAGACCTCTCACTAGTGTCTTGTTCTTTCAGCAACGACGGAAACGAATGGCTCACCGCCACCTTCGAAAACTCCAGGCTTATCCTACTGGCAGAATATTCATACCGGGAACAAAAGCGCTCTACAACGCTGACACTCGCCTATGGCACACAGAAATGTACAATTAATGTGACGCAGGATGCTGCTCCTGCCTCTGCCGACAAACCAATCAAAGTAGTGAGGGGAGAAGCCACATCGGAAGAGGCAACATCTAAGGACAGCGACGGAAATCCGTTGACACTGAACATGACATGGGATGGAAACAAGAAAACTTATTTCAACTCCAAATTCGGAGCTGTATCCTACCCTTTCTACATCACATACGAACTGGAAGAAGGCAGCACGCTGAACAGTATTGTATATACTCCTCGCACAGACTCGGGTAACAAATGGGGCTCATTCGACAAATTCTCGGTAGAAGTATCAACTTCAGACCGTCCGGATGAGTTTACCGAAGTAGGTAACTACGAAAGGGGCAACGGAGTACATACTCCCTTTACCATGAGACTACCCAACGGTATAGCCAATGTAAAGAAAGTACGCTTTGTCATCAACAAGGCCTACGAAGACAGGGTAAGTTGTGCGGAAATGGAATTCTTCGAAGCCAGTACGCATAAGTTTGATCCATATTCAATATTTGCAGACGCAATGTGTACGCAACTAAAATCAGGCGTAACGGAAAAACAAATCAAGCAGATTCCCAACCAATACCTGAAAGAACTGGGACTTGCGTTGCTGAACGGAGACTACAATTCATCCTACCGCTTGGCAAACTACCGCCCCTATCAGCACCCGTCGATAATGGCAGCAGCAAACAAGACCGGGAAATACAGTCTCCGCGACAATCCCACTGGCATCTATGCCAAAAGCGGAGAGAAGCTAGCTATCATGGTCGGAAAAATCTACAAAGGAGGAAAGATTTCCCTCATTATCCAAGATTTGAATGGAGGATACAATAACTTCAAAACATACGACTTAGAAGAGGGATACAATGAAATCACTGCCGAAGTAGGAGGTCTGATCTACGTGCTAAACCATGTAAACGATGCTATTCCCCTCACGCTCGACGAAGCCGACGAGGCTGTCCGCAAACTGGTGGAAGAAAAAACTGTACAGATACATTTTGCCATGGCTAGGGTGAACGGTTATTTCGACATCGCCAAACACAAGGAAAGTGATTGGGCAACGATTCGCGATAACGCCACATATCAAGACATTGACGTATTGGGCAAATACTCGCACATCACCTGGAGAGTATCCGATTTCAAGAAATACAATACAGAAATCACCCGAACTATCGAAAACTGCGATCGGCTGGTTTATTTGGAAGAGGAATTCATGGGGCTTGTCAAATACAACCGGATGTTTAACAACCGTATGCATTTCTGCATTGACTACAAAACAAAAAGTCCGAATGCTACCGACTATCGCACTGTGTACAACGCCAGCGACTACTATGCAGAACCATTCTGCAACCCCGACCGCTTTGCCGACCGTTGTTGGGGACCTGCACATGAAGTGGGACACTGCAACCAAACACGTCCTGGCATCAAATGGTCGGGAACCACCGAAGTGACTAACAACATCCACTCGCTCTATGTACAGACCTCCTTCGGCAAACCATGCAAACTACTTGTAGACTCTTGCACCCCCAAAGATGAAAACGGACAAGCCATCAGTGGTTCATTCGAAAATATCTATGAAGCAGCCATCGCATTCATTGTCGACGGCAAACGTGCACACAGCCTGCCGGGAGTAGCGGACATAGTCAGAGAAACACAACTTGTACCCTTTTGGCAACTTAAGCTCTATATGCATAACGTGCGTTACGAATCCGACTTCTATTATGACCTCTACGAATACTTCCGCACACACGAAAGTCCGAGTGACAAAGGTGAAAACCAGGGGCTTAACCAACTTGACTTCGTCCGGCAGGCATGTGCCATTTCCAAAATAAACCTGCTGGATTTTTTCGAGAAATGGGGATTCCTGACTCCCGTAGATACCGAGCTGAATGACTACGGAAACAAAAAGTTCACTATCACCCAAAAGCAAATTGATGCATTGAAAGCGGAAATTAATGGGAAAGGATACGAACCGGCTCCCGCGAACTTGCACCTGATTACAGAAAACAACTTAAACAACTATTAATCGAAATACGTATACAATTTAAATAGAACTGTTATGAAACATATAAGAAACTTTATACAAAACAATGTATTTTTTCTCATGTGCATCTTGTGTACATTCCTATCTTCCTGCAGTAATGATGACGATACGACAATTGTGCCGGACAATTGGATTAATATTCCCAACGAAGGCTTCACCATCGGCTATGAAGGCGGTTTATTGACTCGTGACTTTACTGTTTCGGCAGAAATTAATCCCGAGCGTGTCTACATCATCAGCGAATCCAACTGGATTCGTGCTTCCATTGAGAACACCACCGTTAATCTGAGAATCACAGAATCAACCGTCACTCAAGAAAGAAACAGCATTGTTACGCTGATTTATGACGGAGCACACCGTTTGGAACTCCCCGTCACACAAGCAGCCGCTCCTGCCGCTAAGGTAAGCGAAATCAGACTACCGGCTTCTTTGCATAACCAAACTATCGGACTAGGGCAAGTATTCAACCTCACATCATTGATTGAAGTAATGCCTGCAAACGCAGGAAACAAAACACTGAACTACACAGTAGAAGGTGACAAAGACATTGTTTCCATAGAAAACGGTATATTGAAAATAGAAAAGGAAGGAACAGCTACTATCAAAGTAGCAGCTACGGACGGTAGCGGAGTAACGGCAGACCTGAAAATCATCGGTAGCGGAACAGAACCTTTCATACGCGACGGATGGAGCGTGGAAACATCTATTAAATACAGCAACGGAAACGGATATGTAGTGGATGGCTCAACAGGCAAACCTGAAGATATGTTCGATGGAGATGCTAGCACTTTCTTGTCATTGGTAAAACCCGGCAAATCATACAGTGGCTCCACTACACCTGCAGACCATCAGTTATATTTTGTGGTTGACATGGGAGTAGAGCAAAGCTTCAATTATTTCACTTGGGCACACAGAGCCGGCAACAGTTACGATTATCTGAGAGTATGGGGCATTTCTATCGAAGGAAGCAACAATGGTAAGGACTTTACGGAAATACAGTCGAATATTGATATTCCTCATGCCAACAATACAGATGAAATAAAAATAGAAATCCCGGAATCCACATACAGGTATATCAAAGTAAAACTGGTGAAATGGAGTGACATCGCAGGCGGTTCGACATCTGGCAGTTCCATGCAAATAGGAGAATTCAACGTAGGTAAGAAATAAAACTATGATTCTTCTAACCTAAAAAGAAAAGGGACATCTTTTAAATCTTTTTTGTATACTTAGGCACGGATTACACGTGACACACGGTTTTATCAATCAGAACCGTAAAAACATGTAATTCGTGCCTAATTTTATTCAGTACTGATATACATACTTATTGCACCATGTCTAAAATGATTCATCGCTTCTGTCTCATCATTCTGTTCTGCTTCGGCAATCCATATGCAACATTGCTTTCACAAACGAACTATTTTGTATCCGTTAATGGAAAAGATTCTGGAGATGGCAGTATACGTTCACCCTTCAAAAGCATCACGAAAGCACTGGAAAAAGCGCGCTGTAACAAGAAGGGGACAGTGACCGTCTATTTGCGAGAAGGCAAATATATTCTGACTCACCCTTTGGTTTTCACTCCAGCAGATGGCGGAGTCCGAAAACAACTCATCCTTCGCGCTTACCCCGACGAGAAAGTAATCCTCAGTAGCGGCATCCAGCAAAAACTAGACTGGCAGCCTCATACAAACGGTATTATGAAAGCTACTCTACCCCACCCCTTCATCATGGACATGCTGCTGGTGAACGGTAATATCCGCCCTATGGCACGCTTTCCGAATTTCGAATCTACTGCCATACGTTTCAACGGCACTTCAGCAGATGCCACCTCTCCGCAGCGAACCAAAAAATGGAAAAATCCTGCTGGAGGGTATTTACATGCAATGCATTCGCATGACTGGGGCGATTTTCATTTCCGAATCACCGGAATAGAGCAACCAACCGGCAAACTAAAGTTGGAAGGAGGATGGCAGAACAATCGCCAATCCGGACTACATCCAAAAAACCAAATGGTGGAAAACATTTTTGAGGAACTGGACGCTCCAGGAGAATGGTACTATTCGCCACAAGAATCCATGCTCTATTACTATCCAGTCTGCGGTGAAGATATCAACAAAGCCATATTCGAGACACCACAATTAAAACATCTGATTGAATTTCGAGGCAATTCATCATCACCTGTCCGCAACATCATTATTCAAGATATAGAGCTCACCCAAACAGTGCGCACTTTTATGGAGCAGTACGAACCTCTCCTTCGCTCAGACTGGCGAATATATCGCGGGGCTGCCCTTCTGTTAGAAGGCACCGAGAATTGCATAATCAAGAACTGCCATATCCATCATGTAGGAGGGAATGCACTCATGTTCTCCAACTACAACCAAAATTCGTCCGTATCGGGCTGCCATTTCTCAGAGATTGGCGCCAGTGCCATTTGCTTTGTTGGCAATCCGTCAGCAGTTCGTTCGCCAAGTTTCGAGTATAGCAAAGCGGTTCCAATCTCCGAACTAGACTCCATCCCCGGTGCTCTGAACAACGACTTCCCTACCAACTGCATGGCGTATGACAACTTGATTCACCACATCGGACTTTTCGAGAAGCAAACCGCCGGAATCGAACTTTCAATGTGCCACTGCATTACCGTCAGTCACAACAGTATTTACCACACTCCGCGCGCCGGTATAAATATCAGTGAGGGGACATGGGGCGGACACATTATAGAATACAATGACGTGTTCGACACTGTGATGGAGACGGGCGACCACGGAGCATTCAATTCGTGGGGACGTGACCGTTTCTGGCGATCATCCTACCGCGAAATGAGTCAACTGGTAACAAACAATCCTGAACTGGTTCTCGCCGACGCCGCCTCTGCCACCATCATCCGCAACAACCGTTTCAGATGTGACCGTGGTTGGGACATCGACCTCGATGACGGTTCAAGTAACTACCATATTTACAATAATCTATGTTTAAACGGTGGTATAAAGTTACGGGAGGGATTTCACCGCACAGTTGAGAATAATATTATGATAAACTGCACCTTTCATCCCCACGTTTGGTTCAAGAACAGCGGTGACGTTTTCGTACGCAACATTGTCATGGAGCCATACCGTCCAATTGGTATCTCCCATTGGGGAACGGAAATCGACTATAATCTGTTCACCGACAGCATAGCTTACACAACCGCCCGAAAGAACGGCACGGACAAGCATTCTATAGTCTGCCCCATCACGTTTCATAATCCCGCCAAAGGAAATTTCAAAATCGACCAAATAGCTCAAATTAGTTCATTGTGCGGGTTCCGAAATTTCGAAATGGACAGATTCGGAGTTATTTCACCCCAACTACAAGCACTGACACAACGTCCGTCATTTCCTTATCCTTCTGTCCTGCAAGGAAAGACAGAAGCATCGGCCATATTTGAATGGTCAGGACTATCCCTCAAAAACCTAGAGACACTAGGAGAACGTTCCGCCACAGGAATGGATTCTGAACGAGGAGTATACGTCATTTCCGTCCGCGTAATGGGCAATCCTTTAAGAGATTACGTTTATGCAAACGACGTTATCCTCGGATTCAACCGGCAAGAAATCAACAACCTTGCCCAACTGAAAGTCGCCATCCGGCAAGCAGGCACTGACAAGCCTATTCAAATCCTTCTTTTCAGAAATCAAAAGAAGATACAACTCACTATTCCTGAAAATGTAATCAAACCGATAACAGACTAACACTATACATATAGGAATCAGATTATCACAGCTTCCATCTGTTCTCAACTATAGATACAGAAATATCCCTATATAAAAGCAACCGTATCTCTCTATGGACACCAACATGTCCATAGAGGGAAATGTGCGTGTCCGTATAAGGAAACAATCCACACACATAAAGCACACAGATAATCTATTCGCCCCTCTTGTTCCGCACTGCTTGTGGAGCAACTCCGAAAAATGCTTTGAAAGATTTGCTAAAATAACGAGGTGAAGAAAAGCCTAACCGGACAGAAATCTCTGAAATATTAAGCTCCGAATGGTTATTTAACAAGAACATAGCTTCATCCAACTTTACTTTTAAAATAAACTCATTCGGAGTTAATCCAGTTATCTGTTTGAACTGCATATACAGTTTACTGCGCCCCATACAAAGTTCAGAAGCAAGCGCCGTAACATCAAATTCCTGATTTTCAAAATTCTCTTTTATAATACTGACACATTTTGCCAGCAATTCCTTATCACGTTCATTAATAGCCTCCGGCACAGGAGACTCTGTTACAGTTTTACCTGTATAATGAGCAATCAGGCGCTTCTTGTTCTTTATGAGATTATTACAACGGGCTAATAATACCTTTACATTAAATGGCTTCGTCACATAATCATCTGCACCAAACATCAATCCCTCCACAACATACTCGACAGAAGTCTGAGCCGTTAATAAAATCACAGAAATATGAGAAAGTTCCACATTGGTTTTAATCTTATAGCATAATTCTTTTCCTGACATTTCCGGCATCATCACATCGCTTATTATCAAATCCGGTTGTATTTGCCTCGCCATTTCCAACCCTTCACGTCCATTACGTGCAATATAGACCTTATATATTGGTAAAAACAAGTCTTCCAACATAGACAACAGCTCTTCACTGTCATCCACCAAAAGAATGACTGGCTTATCTTCATCCTTCGCATCCTCTTGCGCAACCGTTCTCTCTTCCTTCCCTTCTACATCCACTATTTGCTCAAAAGGAAGCACAGGAACTGTTTCTGAGATAACTACAGATTCCCGCCCTTCCGTAGCAGCCATCTCTTCATCACTAAAATGGCGATTGCCTAAAGGAAGAAATAATGTAAACTTAGTACCTTTCCCTACAGTACTTTCTACATCAATCTTTCCATGATGCATATTCATTATTCCCTTTGCTAACGCCAATCCTATCCCCGTTCCCAATGTGAAAGAAGAAGATAAATTATCTGTCTGATAGAACCTTTCAAAAATCTTCGAGATATGCTCTGCCGGAATACCGGCTCCTGTGTCACACACCGATACCACTGCTTGAGAAGCAATCTTTCTGACCTCAACTGTTATACTACCTTTATTAGGTGTATACTTAAAAGCATTTGACAATAAATTAAATATTACTTTCTGTAGTTGTTTTGAATCAAACCAAACCGAAATAGTCTCTTCAACACTATCAAAACGATAAGTGATTTCTTTTTTCTGTGCGTACTCATAAAAGCACATATAAATCTGTCGGGTAAAAGTAACCAGATTCTGCTCTTCAACTTTAAGTTTCAGATAGCCTTGCTCCTGTTTACGGAAGTCAAGTAACTCCGATATCAAATTTCGCATATGCCAGGCATTCTTATATATGCGAAGAATACGGTTATAAATAGTCGTACCTAAATCCATCTGCATCAGCACTTCAATCTGACCGAGAATAAGTGTCAATGGAGTACGGAATTCGTGAGATATATTGGTAAAGAAACGTAACTTTATCTGATTCAGTTCTTCTATCCGTTCTTTTTCCTTTCTTTCAAACTCTAAAGAGGATTTCAAGGCGGCCTGACGGGTTTTAAAACGAATAAACGCAATCATCAATCCAAGCAAACATAAGAAATAGAAAAGATATGCCCAAAAAGTCGCATAAAAAGGAGCAGAAACATGTATATTCAAACAAACCTCCTCATTCGGGCCTTCTCTACCAGCCAACGGACGGGCTTTAAGCGTATAGTCACCGGGAGATAAGTTCGTATAAGTTATTGTTGTGCCGGAAGTTTGGGTCCAGACTTTATCAAAGCCCACCAAACAATACTCAAATACACGGTTACGATCATTATTGTAATTAAAGGAGGCAAACTCAACTGTTATATTGTTCTGTTTATAGTTCAAATAAATATCCGATGTCTTTGCCAATATATCAGTCAGAATACCAGACTGATCATTAGGACAAATCTCGTCATTGAAAATAAACAACTTATCAAAATTCAAAAGATTCTTAGAAGGTAGAGCATACAAAGATTGTCTTTGAAACAAAGCCAAACCATTCGTGCCACTAATAAAAAGAGTTCCATCTTTATCCAAATATAAAGCTGAACCTTGACTATATGTCTGATTAAACAAATGATAAGTATTTTCTACTTCTCCTTTTTCACTATTAAAAATAGAAAGTCCCTTTCCATGAAGGATAAACAAACGATGTTCTTCAACAGATTCGCAAATATAATAACAATAATCACTTGGCAGACATTGATTAAAGGTACTATAAGACTTAAACGAGCGCTCCTTTTCCTGATATTCGAATACGCCCGATCCTATCGTACAAAAGTAGATGACACCTTTACTGTCTTCAAAGATATGAACTACTTTAAATCTCCCTATCGCAGAAGGATTATCGGTATCCATCGCATACTCAGTTACTTTAGATGAAGGCAAATCCACACAAATAACTCCTCCGGTAGCCGAAGCCAACCACATACGTTGCCGACTATCAATCAGGAATGTTTCAAAAGCAAATTTTTTACTCACCAGTTTCCGAATGTTCATATCATCAGAGAGTGGTGAGAACTTCTCAGTCACCGGATCCATAAAGACAGGACCGCCTTGTGTTAACAACGCAAGACCACCCTTATACTCTTGAATATCATTCACAATCTCATGCGGCAAAGACGTAGAATCCCCTTTTATATGATGGAGAGTATGCCCTTTATTTGATTTTGTATCAAATATAAACAGCCCTCCGAAGTGAGTACCGACATACAAGCGCCCGTTCTCCTTCCGATAAAAAATTGACTTTAAATTATTACTACCTACGCTGGTTATATCCCCCTTACGATGTTGATATCGAGCAAAAATTCCACTATCCGGATGATAACAATTCAAGCCCCCACCTTCTGTACATATCCACAATTTTCCTCTATCGTCCTCCGTCATCTTTCCAACAACAGGAAAACTCAGACAGTCTTCCTGTAATGGCTCAGCATAGTAAAAATGATTACTGGCTTTATTAGGATTAAAAACATTCACGCCTCCATAATATGTCCCGACCCAAATGTTACCTTGCATGTCTTTATGGAGAGACAAGACAGAATGATGACTCAACGTATTCGGAGAATCACCATAACGAGTATAATGTTCCCACTTATCAGTTACGGGATCATAACAATCAAGCCCACGAAAAGTCCCTACCCACGTACGTTTAAAATCATCTTCCAGTACACATCGAATCTGATTGTCAGACAATTCGTCTTTATCTGACGTATTCGTATAATGAGTCAATTCTCCACTACCAGCGGAAATTCTATATAATCCATTCCAAGTTCCTAACCAAATATTACCGGCACTATCTCCTGAAATACATTGGCTTCCTCTATCCAAGGAAGCTAATATTTTTTGCTGGCTCGGATTTTTGCGTGAAATAGCAACTACACGATCGGTAGCAACCCATATCAAACTGTCATCGACATATATCATTCCTCCCGAACCTACACCTTCTTGTAACTGAGTGACAAAAGTTAAATCCGAATTTTCAGTTGTATAATAATAGATACCGGAGTTGCAACTTACCCATAAGGTATCTTCTTTACAGAAAAGGTCTCTCACATCATTCCGGCGCAAACAAGTAAACCGTTCTTTATAAAGTTCAAACTTTATAAGATCATTTCCCGAACGTATATATATCCTTCCGTTTCTGTCTCCACAAAGTTTATTGATTTCATTATTCGTCAAGCCATCATTCCCCTGTGATGGACGGAATATTCTTACATCCTTACCATTATATCTGTTTAACCCCTCCGAGGTGCCTAACCATACTGCTCCTAGTTCATCCTGATAGATGGAAAAAATACATACCTGAGATAATCCATCAGAAACTCCCAGATGTTTAAAGTAATGGTTTTTAGCATCCACCATTATAATACCTAAAATACCCAAGAGAAAGATAACGTTTCTTTTCATGTATTATATAATTAGATTATCGACTACAAAAATACAAATAATACTTAATTATTATTTCAATACATAGTCTTTTTATGGCATTTATTCCACTAATCCTTTAAATACACATTTGACGATTCTTGCTAAAATGCACATATTCAACATTATTCTTCAAATAACTCATTGGATTTTATCACTAAAAACATATCTTTGCCACGAACTAAAAAAGAAAAATTGGATGTTTAACTCATTTTCATATCGTAAGGATTCCGTTCTGTAAATAATCTGTAAGCCTTCCTCTCATTACAGATTATCCCTTATGTTTTCTAGCAAATTCATGCCGGAGTTATCTTTTATATCTGAATTTTAAAACAATTTGTATGGCCAAATACTCGTAAGCATCATTGCATGCCTTCATCTGCCATACACCTAAAACATTAAAAAACAATGAGTAACGAATTAAAGTCAATCCACGATTTCGATTTCACAATGATATGTAATTACTTCAAGTTGTTAGAACGTCAAGGTCCCGGAAGCCCGGAAGTCACACAAAAAGCCGTAAGTTTCATTCACGAACTGTCAGACGAGGCCAGAATAGCCGATATCGGTTGTGGTACAGGCGGGCAGACAATGGCTTTGGCCAACTATACAAAAGGACAGATTACAGGTATCGACCTTTTTCCCGATTTTATTGAGATATTCAACAGAAACGCAGTTGAATTACATTGCGAAGACAGAGTAAAAGGCGTTGTCGGTTCAATGGATAATCTGCCGTTTCAAGATGAAGAACTTGATTTAATCTGGTCAGAAGGCGCTATCTATAATATAGGATTCGAACGTGGCATGAATGAATGGAGCAGATTTCTGAAAAAAGACGGATTCATTGCTGTAACGGAAGCATCCTGGTTTACTCCGGAACGTCCCGCTGAGATAGAAAACTTCTGGATGGCTAATTATCCGGAAATCGATACGATTCCGAATAAAATAGTACAAATGGAGAAAGCCGGATATACGCTGACAGCTCATTTCATTTTACCGGAAAACTGTTGGATAGAACACTTCTATGCTCCCCAGTTCACGGCTCAGGAAGCTTTTCTGAAAGAATATTCGGGCAACGCCGCAGCCGCAGACCTCATTGCAGGACAACAGTACGAACAGAGTCTATATTATAAGTATAAAGAATACTATGGCTATGTATTCTATATAGGACAAAAAAGATAATTACTATTCTGCCGGAGAAGTTAGCAAGATAGGACAACTCTCCGGCACTTATTATCCTTTACTTTGCAAAAAGATATGGAAACGAAAGAACTAAATAGGCAAGAATACAAGTTACGGATTAATAAAGTCACAGACTATATCCACAATAATATAGACCAACCGTTATCATTGCAGAAAATGGCTGGCATTGCATGCTTTTCGCCTTTCCACTTCCATCGTGTCTTTACATTTCTGACAGGAGAAACACCTACGGATTATATCAAACGCACCCGGATTGAAAAAGCAGCACTATTATTAAAACGAAACAAGGAACTTTCTGCCACCGAAGTTGCCCGCCTTTGCGGTTTTAGCAGCCTTTCACTATTAAGCCGCAACTTCAGACAATATTTCAATGTGACCATTCGTGAGTTCCGCTCACATACATAAAACTTTAAAAGCACATGGAAAATAAGATTTTAATTTTTCGGACTTCTATTACCCAAAAAGGTGATGTCAAGCGCATCGGGAAGCTTCTGGCACAATATCCTCAAATCAACAAATGGAATGTGGATTTTGAGGACTGGGAGAAAATATTAAGAATCGAGTGCAGTGGCGTTACTGCACTCGAAATTTCGGAAACACTCCGGAATAATCATATTTTTGCCACTGAGTTGGAATAAAAACAGGAAAAGGCTCAGACACCCAACAACTGTTTCAACTCAGCCACTCCTTCAGAAGCTCCTTTCTGAATCACATGTATCGGACGGGAAGTATGTGTATCCACCGGTTTCGGGTCAATCAGATACACCTCTGCTTCTCCTGGTACATAATGAAGCAATCCCGCAGCAGGATACACGTTGAGCGAAGTTCCGATAATGACGAAAATATCCGCTGCCTCCACATATTGAATGGCTGTCTCAATTTCGGGCACCGCTTCACCAAACCATACAATAAAAGGCCGCAACTGCGTCCCGTCTCCTGCCTTGTCTCCAAGTTTCACCTCATATTCTTCAGGCTTCAATTCCTTTATATAATGATGATTATAAGGGTCACGGCTGGAACATACTTTTGTCAATTCTCCATGCAGATGAATAATATGACTGCTCCCGGCTCTTTCATGCAAGTTATCAATATTCTGTGTTACCACCGTCACTTTAAAGTTCTTCTCCAGCTCTGCCAACAGTTCATGCCCGCGATTCGGCACGACATCCAATAACTGTTTCCGACGTTCATTATAAAAGTTTATCACCAATGCGGGATCCCGTTGATATCCTTCCGGAGTAGCGACCTGCTCCACCGGATACCGGTCCCACAGACCACCTGCATCCCTGAACGTACTGATTCCACTCTCGGCACTCATGCCTGCCCCCGTCAAAATTACCAGATTCTTCATATATGTTCCTCCTTCTGTTCGTTTTAAGATATACAAATGTAAGCAGAATCACCGGAACAAAAGAATAAATTCTCCAAAGAAAAGGAGGGAACTTTCACGGATATAAGAATTTTTAAATACCAAATGCTAAATCATTCAAATAAAACACGTACTTTTGCGATTCATAAATTTGCAATTGATTGGAAGCTAAAACTATGAAGGTGATGCATTTCAATCGCCAACAAAAAACATTATATGGATAAATTCAGTTACGCTATTGGCCTGGGAATCGGTCAAAACTTATCAAGTATGGGGATTGGAAATCTCTCAGTAGAAGACTTTGCACAGGCTATCAAAGATGTATTGGAAGGCAACCAGACGGCTATCAGCCACCAGGAGGCCCGCGAAATAGTAAACAAGTATTTCGAAGAATTGGAAGCCAAGATGGGCGCTGTCGCCATCGAACAGGGAAAAGCTTTCCTCGAAGAAAACAAGAAAAGAGCAGGCATAATCACTTTGCCCAGTGGATTACAATACGAAGTTATCAACGAAGGTACAGGTAAAAAGCCGCAGGCTACCGACCAGGTGAGATGCCACTACGAAGGTACGCTGATTGACGGCACACTGTTCGACAGTTCTATCCAACGTGGCGAACCTGCCGTATTTGGTGTTAATCAGGTAATCCCGGGATGGGTGGAAGCACTGCAACTGATGTCGGAAGGTGCTAAATGGAAACTGTATATTCCGTCAGAACTTGGTTATGGCGCAAGAGGTGCCGGAGAAATGATTCCTCCTCACAGCACACTTGTATTTGAAGTAGAATTACTCGAAGTATTATAAATAAAAAATTTCAAAGCAAAATGAAAAAAGTTAGTATTTTTATG
>ENA-UEPG01000038-UEPG01000038.1-human-gut-metagenome-genome-assembly--contig:-NODE-38-length-139314-cov-6.962295_pt1 | contig 139314 bp, 109 predicted proteins | sample MGYA00242893_ERZ507902 | MGnify/ENA primary metagenome ERZ507902 (study PRJEB26167, sample SAMN06115491) | human gut metagenome | host: Homo sapiens | place: China:Gansu | collected 2015-04-23...
AGGTTCCTCGCGTATCATCGAATTAAACCACATGTTCCTCCGCTTGTGCGGGCCCCCGTCAATTCCTTTGAGTTTCATTCTTGCGAACGTACTCCCCAGGTGGATAACTTATCGCTTTCGCTTAGTCACCGACTGTGTATCGCCGACAACGAGTTATCATCGTTTACTGCGTGGACTACCAGGGTATCTAATCCTGTTTGCTCCCCACGCTTTCGTGCCTCAACGTCAGATATAGTTTGGTAAGCTGCCTTCGCAATCGGTGTTCTGTATGATCTCTAAGCATTTCACCGCTACACCATACATTCCGCCTACCGCAACTACTCTCTAGTTCAACAGTATTAGAGGCAGTTCCGGTGTTAAGCACCGGTATTTCACCTCTAACTTATCAAACCGCCTACGCACCCTTTAAACCCAATAAATCCGGATAACGCTTGAATCCTCCGTATTACCGCGGCTGCTGGCACGGAGTTAGCCGATCCTTATTCGTACGATACTTTCAGTCACCTACACGTAGGTGAGTTTACCCTCGTACAAAAGCAGTTTACAACTCATAGAGCCGTCTTCCTGCACGCGGCATGGCTGGTTCAGACTTGCGTCCATTGACCAATATTCCTCACTGCTGCCTCCCGTAGGAGTTTGGTCCGTGTCTCAGTACCAATGTGGGGGGTTAACCTCTCAGTCCCCCTATGTATCGTTGCCTTGGTGAGCCGTTACCTCACCAACTAGCTAATACAACGCATGTCCATCTATAACCACCGGAGTTTTCAACCCGGAGAGATGCCTCTCCGAATATTATGGGGAATTAGTACCAATTTCTCAGTGTTATGCCCCTGTTATAGGTAGGTTACATACGCGTTACGCACCCGTGCGCCGGTCGCCGGCAATTGAAGCAAGCTTCAATCCCGATGCCCCTCGACTTGCATGTGTTAGGCCTGCCGCTAGCGTTCATCCTGAGCCAGGATCAAACTCTCCATTGTATAAAAATGTTTTGTTTTAAATCTTTAGCTCTAATCTCAAAGGTATTGTTTGAAATCACTCTCTTGCGAGAGTGGAAAAAACTTTTTAGCTGCTCAAATACTTCAAAGAACGCTGTTCAATATATTACTATAAGAACAATTTCTTATTTTGTCCGGGCTCCGACCTTTCGGCCTCTCCCGTTGTCCTGACCGCGATTTTTCAGCGGAAAGTGGTGCAAAGTTAAGTGTTTATTTTCGAACCACCAAATCTTTTTGAAAGAATTTTTCAGAAATTTTTCAGAACCTTTTTTTGTATCGTTTCGAACCGTGTGTTGCATTCGAAGCGGGTGCAAAGGTAAGTCATTTTTCTGAATCTCCAAAAGATTTCGGAACTTTTTTCAAAATTTTTCAGAACCTGTTTTTGTCGCTTTCGAGTGGTGTTTCTCTCTCGAAGCGGGTGCAAAGATAAGGGCTTTTTCAGGCAACTTCCAAATAATTCCGTGATTATTTTTCGACAATTTTCACGCCTTTTTTCCACCCGATTATGGATCAGCGAGTTAGTTGCAAAAATATTTTAATATCTAAGCGCTGCTGATTCCAAAGCGACGATTCAGGAATCTATATTATATATAGGTATGACTATTTGGGCCATTTTCGAGAACAGAAACGGTCCGAACTCTGTCCGGATAAAACAACTTACAAGCAGGAAAAAACAACGGATGACAACACTGACAAGCCAAAGCAAAGCAGAAAAATGGATGCGGAAAAGGATCGGAAATAACAGAAAGCTGACATCCGGAGCAGAAAACGGCGAAAACGAGAACGCGAAAGCAGCAGGCAGCGGACGTATTTCCTAGACGATTTTCTCAACGTTGATGTCCGGATTCTCGCGCAGCAGGTCGATATACCCCTCTTCGCTGGCCGAACCTTTGGCCCGAATAACGATCGTAGCGCGATGCACTATCCCATCGGACGTACGCAGAGCCTCGACCTCATAGGAGACAACCGAATAGTCTTTACTCTCGAGGCGCTCGAACATCGCATTGATAAACTCTTTCTTCGACGCCGAAAAGACAATCATCGTCCGCCGACGCCCCAATCCGCCGAAGACCAATGTCAGAACCTCCAGACCGAACAATGTCAGCACCGTGGCCGCTCCGGCTACTATATACATATGCGCTCCCGCTGCAAGGCCGATGCCGGCCGTAGCCCAAAGGCTCGCAGCAGTGGTCAGTCCCCGCACCAACTGGCGGTGGATGATGATGGTCCCGGCCCCGATAAAACCGATGCCGCTGACCACCTGCGCCGCAATACGGCTGGGATCGAGCCGCAGCCCGTCATGGGTCGCCAGAAACTCCTCGAACCCGTATTGCGATACAATCATAATCAAGGCACTGCCCAACGCCACCAGGAAATGGGTACGGAAGCCCGCATCCTTGACCCGGTATTCCCGGTCGAGGCCGATGATCGTCCCACAAAGGCCCGCCACACACAGCCGCACGATAAAATTCCACTCCATCTCCATAAGCACTTCGGGCTCAACCCCGCAAAAAATATTCAAATAGCCATCGCCCCGGTTCTCCGGACAGCAAATGTTCTGCCATCATCCCGGCAAACACATCGCCGGAACAACTGGGGTCCTGTACAAATATAGCAAAAAATACCGGATTGCGAAGAAATATCGTCAGGGAAGGTTGCACTATGGGAAAAATTTCGTATTTTTGCAGGCTATGTTTAACTAATTAACTATTTACGACAATGCCGAAAATGAAAACCAATGCCGCTGCGAAGAAGCGTTTTACCTTCACCGGCACAGGAAAGATCAAGCGCAAACACGCTTATCACAGTCACATCCTGACCAAAAAGACGACGAAACAGAAGCGTAACCTCTGCTATTCGGGAACCGTTTCTGCAGCCGATGAGGCTAAAATCAAGAACCTGCTCGTTAAGTAATTAATCAGCAGTATTTTATTAATCGGGACGAACCAGCCCCAAAGAATACGGGAGAACCGTATCGCTGGCAGTCCTCTAAAAACTTTATAGTATGCCACGTTCAGTAAACGCTGTTGCGTCACGCGCACGTCGAAAGAAAGTTTTGAAACTTGCCAAAGGCAACTTTGGTTCAAGGGGAAACGTTTGGACCGTTGCGAAAAATACGGTCGAAAAGGGTCTGTGCTATGCTTATGCACACCGCGCCCTCAAGAAGCGGACATTCCGTTCGCTGTGGATCACGCGTATCAACGCCGCAGTCCGCGCCCAGGGAATGACCTATTCACAGTTTATCGGCAAACTCAACGCCAAAGGAATCGTCCTCAACCGTAAGGTTATGGCCGACCTGGCGATGAACGAGCCCAAAGCATTCGAGGCAATAGTTAAAGCAGTTAAATAGCCTTTCGCAAGAAAGGTTTTAGCGCGGCGGATACCTCGGTATCCGCTTTTTTTGTGGCAATCAGGCAAGCAAGGAACAACTCCCGTCCAACCCGGCCTTATTCCTGCCGGCGATAAAAACGTAGCGTATGCGATCGGGGGAGGACACCCTCGGCATATGCCGTCCGTTTAAACAACAGCCCCGGAACCTTATGGTTTCGGGGCTGTTGTATCAGAGACTTATTCCATCATTGCCCGGATTGCCTCCGGATTTTCGATCGGAACCGGATCGAACCGATCGCTGTTCATGTAGTCGAGAATCGAACTGAGCATCTGCCTGGCGACCGGACGTTTTTCCAGATCGGCCTGCAGGTCGAAGGAGGCTATCACCACCTTCCCTTCCCCGATCCTGCCCTCATACAGTGTCGCAAGCCGACGGTTATTGGTGAAGTTATCGACCATTTCCACCAGCGGAGCACCGCCCCGGATACTGTCGGTCACCATCGCCACCGAATTTTTACAGAGGTCCCACCACTGCCAGTCGGAATGCATGTCCGTCGGGAAAGCGGCGAATACAGGGTGTTCCGGATTACACAACACTCCCATCGAGCCTGCCTGGGCCGGGAAATGAACGGGGCTCCAAAATACGGGGACGAATTTTCCTTCGACGCCTTTCAACTTTTTCCAGTCGGGATTGAACAGCACCTTATACCCTTCGGCTGCCCATCGTCCGGCCTCCTCGAAATCGCGGGTATAGCGAACATCGCCCGACCGGGGCACGAGGCCGGCGGGATAAACCCAGATCGTCCATGCGTTTTCATAAGGTGTACCCTTCAGTTTCACCCGGACGGTCAGCGCCTTGGGCGTTTCGATTGCGGCGAGCGGAACGTCGATACCGCCCAAATCGGCATTGTAACCGACGACGAGATCTTTTGCCGGAAGGGTTCCCTCCGTCAATACCGTTTCACCGTCCGAGACGGACCAACCGATGACCTGCCCCGACAACGTCCTGTCGCCGTAATTGCTGACCTCGACCTGCGCCCGGAACTGCTCGTCGCTTGTATAAGCGGCCTTGGCAAACCGGACGAGCGGCGTTACAGGGGAGCAGAAATTCCGGAAGCGCTCGGCTGTAATCACCCCTTTACTGTCCCAGAAAGCATCCAGCAAGCCGACCAGCGCCGTACCCTGTCCGGGAAAATCATGCAGGTCGAGTAATTGAAACCCGCTGATGCCCTCGGTTTTGAGCGCCCGCTCGATCTCTTCCTTGTAAAGAATTGCCGCCAGCCTGCCGCTCGCCTCGGTATAGGCCGGGGCTTTTTCAATAAGGCCTTTGGCTTTCAGGTCGTTTTCAATCGCTTTGAAATTGAGCGGTTCCAATACGCCCGTATATTTGGGAATCTCCGCGAGATTGGGATAAACCGCATACTGGCCTATTTCGTGGGTGATAAGCGGCACTTGCATTCCATCGACGGCCTGCGAGAAGTCACGGTCGAAACACGGCGGTTCGTTGTTGAACACCCCCTGACCGCGGACCCAACCCTTGTTGGTCCACTGCGTCACGTAAAAATCGTCACCCGGCTCGGGCCACGCGCCATGCCCCTTTTCGAACGTGAACGACGATGCGGTGTAGAGCCGTCGCGGATCAAGTTGCTGGAAATGGCTCCGCATGGCATTGAGCACCTCGAAATCGGGCTGGAGTTCATTGCCCATGCTCATGAAGCAGAACGAAGGATGGTTCCCGTAGGCAGCGAGTATCCGCTCGCCCTCCTCGTACATGAAAGCCGTAGCCAGCGAATCGGCTCCGATGCTGAGCGTCCAGACAGGCAGTTCCACCTGCAAGTACATGCCGATCTGGTCGGCAACCTCGAAAGCAGCCTCCGGAGGACACCACGAATGGAAGCGCAGGTGGTTCAGCCCCCACTCCTTTGCCGTTCGAAATACCTTTTCCCAACCTTTCCGATCTGTCGGAGGATACCCTTTCAGCGGAAAAATACAGCATTCGAGCGTTCCGCGCATAAAGGCCGGCGTTCCGTTCACAAGCAGCCGGTTCCCGTCCGCCTCGATCGAACGCATGCCGAAAACCTCACTTTGCGCCGCACGGGTTCCGCCGCCGTCGAACACAAGTGCAACCTCATACAGGTTCGGGGTGAATTCGTTCCAGGGTTTCATATCCCCGCCCAATTCCAGTGTCTCGTTCACTTCGGTTGCAGAATCGGGCTCAAGCCGGCACGGAACGGAACGGATGACCACCCGCTCCCCCGTTGTCCGATCGGTTATCATATAACGGAGTTCTCCCTCGACCGGCGCGGCAGAACCGTTCGTCAGCGTAGCGGCAACAGCAACCCGCTTTTCCGCAACATCCGGCGTAACGACTATGGCGCCGAAACGCACCGCACCGGATGCCGTCAGGCTCATTTCCCCGACAATGCCGTTCCAGATAACCTGTGTATCGTCGGTATAGGCATGCGCAAGGTTGCGTACCGACAAGTCGTATTTCTTGCGGTTATCGACCCGGACGGTCAACCGGTGGCGTCCGGGCGTCAGCCACTGTGTCAGGTCGTAGCAGTGGGGCGTCGTCAGGCTCCGCTCCCCGGCTCCGGCCTTTACCCCGTCGACCCAGACATCGGTGGTCCAGATCACCCGTTCCAGTCCGAGCTCTACCCTGAGCCCGGCCCACGTTTGCGGGATTTCCACCTCCCGCGTGTACCATGCCGGACCGATATAGCTGTGTTTTCGGGTCAGGTGGAGCAACTGCGGTTTCTCCAGTTTCGCCTCCAACGTATTGGGAATACCAAGCCCGGCATCATCGGTCGTTCCCGGAAGGAGGATCGTTTGTGCGAACTCCTTGTTTTCCCACCCCCGGGAAAGTCCCATGTCTGTCGAATCCAGGGCAACCGTCCAGGTTCCGGAGAGGTCGATCACCGCCCCGTTTTCCCGGTCGACACATGCCGTGCATATCGCCAAAACTACAATAATCAAACTTTTTCTCATACTCGGTTTCATATTGGTCTAGAAAGAATTATTGAAATATCCAGTCGGCCTCCACCCGCAAGTTCGCATCGCGCACCCGGATAATCACCGGATAGCAAACCGGAGCCGATGAAGCGGGAGCGGAACTCAGCGACGACGGAACGCCGGGAGCCATTCCGGTAAATACCTCGAAAACAGCCGTACCCGCGACCCTTATATCGATCTTCGTGTCTCCGGCTTCCAGGACGACACCCCTGTGTTTTTCATATTTCCGCACATCGGAAATGTAGTCGTACGCCGGAATACCGCCGAACTCCGCCGCCTGCGAAATACCGTCGATCCGGGGCTGCTGCGTCAGCAACAACACATAATCATAAGTATGGAGGGAGTCGGAACGGCAGATGAAAACATCCTTCAGTTTGTCTCCGCGCAGGGTTAGCGTCCGCTCCATCCCGACGCCCGCATAGGCATCACCGCATACGGCGCCGACCGTTCCGCCGTCCGGCAGGGCCTTGAACGTCTCCAGCGATCCGGCAACGGGCCGCTGATCGAAACCGTCCACCGTCACCGTGTTATGTGCCAGCGTCCTGCGATACCACCCCCGGAATGCCGGGACCCCATAGGCCGAAGTCCCGAGATCGGGTAAAATCTCCCGCCGTCCGTCGTGAACCGAAACGGAGAGTTTATCGGGATGACCGTGTCCCCCGCCGTACGGACCGTATTTCAGCACGACGGTCCTTTGCCCGCTGCGCAGAATACCGACACCGAGGTCTCCGAAAACAAGGCTCCCCGGCAATACGGCCTCCCCGCCGAATACCCCGCCGCCGGGATTGCGGAGCGCCTCGTATGAGTTCCGGGGAACAACCCGGTAACAGCGTTTCAGCACATTCAGCAACAGCGGATCGCGGTAATGCGCATAGGCCAGTTCGTACAGGCGCACCTGCGCCGTGAGGGATTCGCCGTGCCATCCGTCATTGTGGGCCGGAAAGACCAGGTCGGCATACGTTCCCTGCGCCGGGGAGGCAAACATCCGGAAAAGTTTGTCGTCGAAAAGGTCTATTCCCCGGCAGCGCAGCGCCTCGGCCGAAAGCAGCATGGCCCGCAGTGGATAATAATGATAGGTGGGAGAACCTTCGTTCCACCATCCGTCGGCATAAACACACCTGTCCATCAGGCTCCGGTATCCGCATTCGGGATCGTTCAGCGCGGTTTCAATCAGCGAATCGTCCTCCAATGCCACCCCCAGGGCGATCAGGCCGCTGTTATGCCACACCTGCCAATTGCCGCCGCCGCGCCGCGCCAGTAACATGCCGGCACACACGCGCAGATATCCGTTCTCGATCGACGCTATCTGGGCCGCGGTCATGATCGGTTTGGCAACCGAGTAAGCCCGGGCCGCATCACTGGCCCAGACCGACTCGTCGAGGCTCTGGCCGAACATTCGTCCGCTGTTGAGCGCAGTAGCCCGGCGGTCTGTGTTGTGTTCGAAATAAGTCGGATACTTCGCTGCATAATCGAGCAGCATATCGCGGATATATTCCGCATATTTACGGTCGCCGGTCGCCAGGTACAGATAGGTCGCACAGACGAGGTAATCGAGATTCCGCGCATGCAACACATTGACCCAGGCCCAGTCGCGGCGCTTGTCCCCGACGATGTAATCCCCGCACAAGCTGCAATAATGAGCCGCAGGACGGTCCCAGTCGAAAGCGAGCATGACATTGTGCCGGGGACAGAAATAGTCGTGCAGGTGTCCGCCTTCCAGCAGGGGAACAGCCAGCGGGTGCTCCCGGCGGCGCTCAACTTCCCGGGCCAGCGAATCGAGGATCGTTTGCCCCCACGGCGTCGCGGCCGAGGCGCGTATCGCCTCCTTGTCCGCTTCGCTGAAGAAACGGAAACCGTCGTCGCAGGCCGATGCGCGCAGGGAAAAGAGCGTCAGCAGGACAAATAAAACAAATCGGTACTTCATTGACTTGGTTTTTCGGCAGCCGGAAAGCCCGGCGCCGGATTCAGTTTTTCACGGGCCGGAAATCAGTCGTTCTCCGCAGCCACATATCCCGTCGGCCTGACGATCCGCACCTTCGGCTTTTTGCAGGGATCCGTATCGCCGATTGTCGTCGTGAACTTATCGCCCGGTTTCAATACCGGAAGCGGTATTGATCGTTCGCCGCCGACAGCATTCCAGACAAGAGTATAGCCCCTCAGCGTATAGCTCGGGAGCGAGTTTTTCACAACAATCGTGACTTCGGCCTCCGTTCCGCCGGCACGCTGCTGCACGGACTCGAAATAAACCGGGGAAGCCAGTCCCGCATAAACTCCGAACGAGGTTTTTTTGCCGAACCACAAATCGGTCAGTCCGTGTATGCGCGCCTTGTAACGCCCGTAGCCCGATTCCCCGACATGCGTGCGGTAATCGTTCAGCGAAAAATAAATACAACCCATGACAAAGGGGCATTTCGCCCACGCATCGTAATGGTAGGTCATTTCGGTAATCCGGCGCGGATCGCCTCCGACAAAACGCGGCTCGCAGAGACCATGCTCGGTGATCAGCAGCGGACGCCCCCGAAGGGCCCGCCGGTTGATCAGGTCGAGACGTACGGGCGACTGGGTCCGGTCGCCGCCGTGCCAGGTTCCCGAATAATCGTTCCAGGTGGGAATATCCGCCATCAGCGACTCGTCGTTCTCCAGGCTGCTGTAAATCTGGTTCGAAACGACCGTAACGAACGAATTCGTATCCCAACTGCGGGCATGGTCGATCATTCGCCGGTAGATGCTTTTATCCGTATTCTGATAAACTTCGTTGCTGACGCCCCAGGAAAGGATCGACGGACGGTTGTAATCCCGCTCTATCGTCAGGTCGAGCTGATGCTTGAGCAGCGCTTCCAGTTCGGAATTCGGATCGCCGGGCTGCTGCCACCAGGGCAGCTCCTCCTGTACCAGAATCCCCTGCTCATCCATCATATCCAGGATCCGCGCGTCCTGCTGCCAGTGGAAACGGGTGACGACGCAATTCAGGTCCTTCATCAGCCGAACCGCTTCGGCCATCACCCCGACCGGCTCCGCCATTCCGTAACCGGGATAACTGCCCGGCATATACTCTACGCCCGGCAGACGGACGGGCTCCCCGTTGAGCAGGAGCCGATCCCCCTCGATCGCCAGTTTACGAAATCCGAAACGGGTCGTATACCGGTCCTGCAACCCATTCTGCCCATGTACGTCGACCTGCATCACATAGAGGTTCGGCGCATCGAAATGCCACAACCGGATGTTATCGAAAGCCATGTCGGTCGAGAAAACGCCGTTCTCCGCCTTGAGCGCCACCCGCTTCTCAGCAACCGGCTCACGAGTCTTGTAATCCAGGACGGTCAGCGTGAAATCGGCCCGGCGGACCTTATCGTCCCACAGCCGGATCCGTACGGACGCGACAGCCGACGAGTCGACCAGATCGACCTCCGGCTTTATGTGGGCATAGCGCACAGGCGCACCGTCCGTCGCCACGAGCGTCACAGGACGGATGATACCGCCGTCATTGGGCCAGTCGAACGCCGCCTTATAAGGAAAGGCATGCTCGCTGAAACGATTCGACACGGCCACGACAATCCGGTTGGCCGCCCCGTAATGCAACAGCGCGGTCACGTCGAACGAGACCGGGGTAAATCCGGTTCCCGTATTCCGCCCCGCCTCACGCCCGTTGACATAGCAAACCATATCGCGGTAAACGGCATCGAAATTCAGCCTCACCCGCCGGCCTTTCCACGCGGCAGGAACTTCGGTCTGTTTTTCATACCACGCCAGTCCGAAATAACGCTCCGTTCCGTCTTCGACATTCCACGTATGCGGAACCCGGACCGCATGCCCGTCGGGCACACCTTCCTGCCAGCGGCCCCATCCCGTGCTGTCGGCATCGGTTCTGAAAGTCCATCCTTCACCGTCGAGCGCGACACGCTCCCGCTGCGCCCATCCGGGCGTGAAAACCAGCACGGCAGCCGCCGCCAACAGCATATTCCGTAAATTCTTCATATCAGAATCTCATTACATAATCATACATTTGGCGTCCCGCCATCAGGAATGCACCGACACCGTATACCTCCGTATCGTCCTTGCCGACCCGTTGCGGATCAGCTCCGATCGGCTGCACATACCCCACTTTGCCGTCCGAATGCACAGCTTCGCAGAGCGCCCGCCATCCTTTTTCCGCCGCCGGACCATAATACGCCCGGTCGAGCAAGCCGTGGTTGATGCCCCACAGCAGGCTGTACGTGAAAAAGCCCGTCGCACTCGTCTCGGGAGCCGGATACGACGCGGGATCGAGCAGCGAAGCATGCCAGAATCCGTCGTCCCCCTGCAAAGCCGCAATCCGCGCCATCATATCCCGAAACAACGCCACGTAATACGCCTTCGCCGGATGGTCGTCAGGCAAACAACCGATAATGACCGTGAGGCCCGCCGTCACCCAGCCATTGCCCCTGCCCCAGAAGACGCGCTCGCCGTTTTTCTCCCGCATGCCGACATAACGCGTGTCGCGGAAAAAGAGCTGTTCTTCGGGACAATAGAGCGTATCGCAGGTAACGCGCAATTCCCGGTCGAGGTAATCGAAATACCGGCGGTCACCGGTCGCCCTGCCCAGCCGCGCATAGACCGTAGGGCCCATAAAGACCGCATCGCACCAACACCAGCGGCTGTGCGAGCCTTTGGCGTAGTAGTTCAGGCTCGCGGTGTCGGGGGCCGCCATGATCTTGCCGAGCGCTTCCACCGTCGGCCGGATCATCGCGCTGTCACGGTATTTTTCATAGGACAAAGCATAAAACTGTCCCACGCAGAGGTCGTCGGCAAAGAAGATATTCCGGCCGGGCTTCCACTGCGTCTTCCGGCCGATAGTCCGTAGGAAGGTCTCGTATTTCTCATCTTCCACCACATCGGTCATTCCGGCCAGCCCGACATACATCACCGCATTGACCCAGGACCAATAGGCATGCGATTCGGGGTAACGGGACCCTTCAACCGACTGCCGTTCGAAGTTGTCCAGTTGCCAGTCGGCAACCCGGCGCATCTGCGCAAGGACCCTTCCGGCCCGTAACATCCGATGCTGCCCGGCCGTCAATATCCAGCGAGCCATTTCCGAAGCCGCAACGGCATGTCCGTGCCGGTTGGGATGATTGCTCTGGGCCATATAACTCCGGATATCGCGTCCTTCCCCGGCCAACGCCACGAACGCCCCGTAGGTATCCGCCAGTCCAACGCCGTATTCCGCCGCTAGAGCCCTGATCTGCCGGGCATGGAGCGCCAGCGGCGTTTTCGCATCGAGCAGGTCCGACGCTAGGTCGGGCGTCGGCGTACACAAAACCACCTTGACATGCTCCCCGAGCGCCCGTTCGATCATCTTCCGCCACGCCGCCGCAGCCCGTTCGAGCCCGATGGCGCGGTCGTTCAGCGCATAGTCGATAAACAGCACGTCGGGCCGGTGTGCGAGCACCTCAACCGCAAAACGCTTCTCGCCCTGCTCGGAATTTTCTCCGCCGATTCCCGTCACGATACTGTTCACGACAGCATAGGGATAGTATTGTTTGACAATCTCCAGCAACTGGTGCGGATAAGCGTCCAACGTCCGGACATTCGGAGTGTCGAAATACCCCGACGGCACACTGTGCCCGTGGAACACGAGGTTCAGGGTCCGGTTGCGGGGCCAACGGGCATTCAGTTCCGAACGCAGGGAGTCCAAATAACTTTCGACAGGGGCCGTCTGGGCCGCAGCCTGGAACCTCAGCGGGAAAAAAGCCGCAAAAACGAGGATAAATGCAAATGCCTTGCGCATGGTTTCGGGTATTTCGGCAGGGTGCGGTATAAAGCCGTCCCTGCCGGTTTTCAGTTTTCCGGTCCGCAGCCCGGCTACTCGGTTTTGAACAGTTTGTCAATCATCTCCGGGGTGAGCGTACCCGCGGGGGCGAACCCGTCGCCGGCCACATAGCGTTCGAGACTGTAAAGCATCTGGCGGGCCACAGGGCTTTGCTCCCGGATACCTTCCAGGTCGATACTCGTCATCAGCAGTTTGCCTTTGCCCACCTGCGCCTCGATGATCAGGCCGATCTTGCGGTTGTTATTCCAGTCGGGAATCATCTGCACGACAGGGCGGAACAGGGCGGACGTATGGTCGAGCACCATCGGCCGGGAATAGCGTACCATGTCGAACCACTGCCAGTTGGAGTGAAATTCGGTCGGGAATTCACGCAGGGCGGGATGCTCCGGATCGCAGAGAATACCCAGAAGGTTGGGAGGCGTTCCCGACCAGACGGCATTCCATGAAATTCCCGAGAACCCGGGAGGCACGTCCGAGTCGATCCGCTCCGGATCAGCCATCAGGAAGACCGTAGCGCCGTCGAGCAACTGCTGCCGGACAGCCGCGTTCCACTCCCTAGCAACTACGACGCCGCCGAGCTGCGTCTCGGGAAGCTGCTGCGGATAGACCCACACGGCCCACTCGTTGAAAACATCGGTCCCGGCCAGCGAGAAGGTCAGCGTCATCTTCACGGCCTCACGAATTTCCGACAACGGAATCGACACCTCACCCAGGTCGGTGATCGGACCGACCGGAATATCGGTCGCCCGGAAGCCGCCCTTGCGGTAAACCCGCCCGTCGGGATATTTCAGCGTCCACTCGACGCGTCCGCCGCGAATCGCCCGGTCGCTGAAATTCACGATCTGCGCCTTTCCCTTGAAGGTCTCCCCGTTGGTCCAGGTAAATTTCTCAGCACGCAGCAGCGGCACGCGTGTACCCTGCATGCGGCGGAACTCCCCGGCCGTCACGTACGGCTTGGCATCGTAGAAAACATCCACCACGCCTACGGGCGACGTACCCTGTCCGGGAAAATCATTGATTTGCAACAGCGTATACCCGCCGAATCCCGGCGTACGGAAATAGGATTCGAACTCCTCCTTTTTCTGGATTACCTGGAACTTACCCGACGCAATGTGGAAATCCCACGCCTGGTCGAGCATATTCTTGTCACGCAGCCCTTCGCGGAAAATCTCGTAGTTGTAGGGTTTCAGCACCCCGGTATACTTGCCGATCTGGTTAAAGTCGGGATAATTGCACCACTGTCCGATCTCATGCGTTACCAACGGTACGGAAACCTTCTTCACATAGTCGCTGTAATCGTACATCGTATTGAGCGGAGCGACGTTGAAACGCCCCTTCAGCCCCTCCTGCCACCGCTGCGGACGGGGGCCGTAATAGTCGAAAAAGTCGCTGCCCTCGATATTGGGATAGCCCGATGCCGCCGCATAAAGGTGGCGCGGGTCCTCGTTCCACTGCTCCAGCATCTTTTTGAGGAACGGATCGCGCCCCGGACCCACGAGTTCGTTGCCCTCACAGAAAAAGGCGAACGACGGGTGGTTTCCGTATTCCCGGAAAATCCGGGCCGCTTCGTCGAAGAAGAACCGGTCGAGTTCAGGAACAGTCCCGATCGTAAAACGCCAGTCGGAATTTTCCACCTGCAGGTACAATCCGAGCCGGTCGGCGGCTTCAAAGGCCGCTTTCGGAGGACACCACGAGTGGAACCGCACGGAATTCAGCCCGTAATCCTTGCACACTTTCAGAATCCGGAACCACTCGTCGTAATCCGTCGGCGGATAGCCGGTAATGGGAAATTCGGCCGAATTGACGTTTCCGCGCAGGAACATGATCCGGTCGTTGATCGTCAGCCGCGTACCCTCCGTCGCAAAATCGCGCACGCCGAACACCTCCGATGTCTCGTCGGAATAGGTGCTTTTTCCGTCGGAAGCGGTCATGACGAACTCCGCGCGGTAGAGATTGGGGGTAAATTCATCCCACAGCAACACCTTGTCGCCCAACGCATATTCATAACTCAGCACAAACGTGGAATCGCTCCCCGCGAAGGCGTAGGTACGTTGCGGCAACTGCACGACCGCCCCGTTTTCGCCGGAGCAGCGCAATGCTATTTCACCTTCGACGGTTCGTTTTTCCGGATTCGATACCATAATGTCGATTTTCACTTTACGACCTTTCCGGTCGGGATAAAGTTGAATATCCGCCATGTGAACGGGATCGTATGCGCGAATCTCCATATCGCCGATAATTCCGTTCCAGTTGGTCTGGGTCTCGGCACTGACGGCATGCGTATATTCCAAATTGAAAATCTTGCTGTTGTCCACCCGGAAACGGACCGTATTCCGCTCGCCGAATTTCACCCGGTCCGTAATATCGAACTCATGCGGCGTCGAAAGACTCATCTCCCTGCCGACGGAGTGTCCGTTGACCCAGGCCTTCACCTCCCAGTGCGCCCGTTCGAGATGGATAAAAATCCGCTTGCCGCGCCACTCCTCGGGAATAAAAACATTCTCTTTCTCATACCATGCAGCCCCGGCATACTCAAACATACGGGTCAGGCGGATAGAGGTCATATCCTGCGTCTTATATCCCTTGCCCGCCTGGTCCGTCGAACCGGGCAGCGTGATAGTTTCGGGCAGCTGCGGCGTAAACCGGCTTCCCTTGACAGGGATGGCCACATTCGCAGGATCGAGTTTGAACTGCCATATTCCGGCCAGCGACAGGGATTCCTTTTCCCGTTTTCCGGGCGCGGAGCCTTGCCGGGCGAGAACCGGAGTTCCGCCCAGCAGCAGCAATGCCGCGACAATCGATAATTTTTTCAGTTTCACAGGCTTCTTATTTTTTAACAAGTCTCAAACGATAGGTGATCAGGTCGTACGAAGCGTGCCAATCGGTCTTTCCGGTCAGCACAATGCCGTAATTAGTGCCTCCGCTGGCAACCCCCACGGGACCGAGTCCGGAGCAGAGGTCCCCGTAAACGTCCCGGATGTTGTTGCGGGCGGACGGGAGCCGGAACCAGCCGTAGTTCGCACGGTCGCCAGTCAAGGCGGCACGCGGAGCGCGCAGGCTGATGTTAACGCCGCCTGCCGTCCGGAAGTCGCCGCTGTAAATGAACGGATGCTCCTCTTCGCGTACCAGGCTCGTGTTGTTGTCCACCTCCGTCCAGCCGGCCGTTCCCTCGACGGCGCCGCCGGCGACAAAGGGCATATAAGCCCACGGAGCGGTCACCGAGTAGCCGGGGAACTTGTCGGCATTGGCGAAGTCCGGGTTGGTCGGATCGGCGACGTACTCCGCCGTCACTTCGCGCGTGGTCATGTTCACGGTGACGTTATAATACCCCTTCTGCGAAACCGGCAGTTTATAAGGCGTCGCATCGAGGTTGCCCATCAGACGGCCGGTATTCTGCGGATCGCAGGCAAGCGTATTCATGCCCGTCAGCGTATAGTTAATCTTGCGCGACGCCCCGAACGGACGGTCGTTGCCCATGAATGCCACGAAGCGGATATTGTCGTCGGCCTCGTTGCGGTAGTAGAAATTCTCGATCCGAAACAGGTTCGTACCGATACGCCGCATGGGAACGAGCGTACCCATACCCCAGGCGCTGTTGTCGGCATAGGCGTCGAATCCCTGCCCGGTGACCTCCGCTTCGTTTTTGGCATCGGAGAGATAAAGCCGGTCCATCATGCCGACGACGAGATTACCGCCCAGCACCGTCTTGTTTCCGCTCGAATCGTCGGCCCGCACGAGGTACTGGTATTCACCGGGAGTCTGGGCGGGAATCTGAAACGTCCCGCTGTAATCGTAAGCCAGTTTCTCCTCGTCGGTCGAAGGCGTGATCGTCGTATCGAAATCGACGGACTCGCCGGCGGCCGTTTCACCCCATACACGGGCATAGATGCTGGTAAGTTCCACATTCTCCCTAATCGACGCTTCCAATACGATTTCGATCGGAACGCCGTCCAGTCCATAGAAACGGGTCACCGTCGGTTTGGTAATCACGATCGAAGGCGGCATTTCGTCGGCTTCATAATCCGGGATCTGATTCTCATCCGTCAGGTCATTGACGGCCACCGCGACTTTCCGAATACCTCCGGCCTCGTTCCGGACAACCAGCTGAAGCACGTGCTCCGTCTGGTTATGGTCCTTCGCCACATCGAACGTCTCGTCGATCGTATATTTGTCGGCGTTGAGTTCGATCAGTTTGTCGATACCCCACTCCCGGTTGATCAACTGCACGGATGCGAGTTTCTCGCTGTCGGACAGGTTTGCCGTAACAGTGAGTTTATATTCGGGCCCTATCCACAGATAGTCGGCCGACGCGTCGGCTACCGAAGGGAGTGCCGGCGACGGAGTATCCGGAAAAGTCACGGTATCCTTGCACGACACGCCCAGGAGCACCGCTGCCGCTATCCCTATTTTCAAAAATGAACGTATCATCTTTCAGGTGTTTTACTTAAGGTTCAACCATTTCATAAATTACCAGCCGGGGTTCTGCGTGATCGCCCCCTTATGCACTTCCGCTTCGGGAATCGGATAAAGATACATATGATCCCGGAATACACGGTCTTCCTGCATTACCGCTTTATAGGTGAATGAGCCGTCTTCGGCTTTCTGAATCCGCATGCCCATGATCGGTTCATTCTCGGTCTGTTCGGCTATCTTCCAGCGGCGCACGTCGAAGAAACGATGTTCCTCGAAAGCCAGTTCCACCCGCCGCTCGTTGTAAATCCGCGCACGCATCTCCTCCTGGGTCAGGCCCGGAGGCAGAATCGGCAGACCAACCCCGACACGGGTACGCACGGCGTCCACGGCGGCTTTGGCCGTCATCGTAAACTCGCCCTTGCTTTCCGGACCGAGATACTCGTTGAGCGCTTCGGCATAGTTGAGCAGTATCTCGGCATAACGGAACAGTATCCAGGCATGGACGCTCGTCTGGTTCTGCGTCAAATCGAGACCCTCATTAATGTATTTGCGGACGTAATAACCGGTGGTGGTCGCATTCTCACGGCCGTAGCCGTCGATACCGCCCACCCAACACTCCACGGGACGCCCCTTGAAGGAAGTGTTGTTGACCAAAACGGACATGGCCAGACGGGGGTCGCGTCCCGCATAGGGATTCGCAGGATCGTACCCCGAACCCATTTCCCAGATATTCTTGCCAGTCGCCTTCATCTCGTAGGCATCGACCAGGTTCTGCGACGGGCAGGTGCAGTTCAGGCCGCCCTGATCGTATCCGATCGGATAGTTGGCCTTTTCATAACTGTTGTCGTTCCATCCCTGCACCGCAAAAATTACTTCGGGGCTCCGGCTCTCCGCGCCTTCGCCCAACAGGAAGAGCCCTTTGTAATCACTGGAGAGACTGTATCGGCCCAGGGCGATCACATCATGGGCAGCCTTGGCAGCTTCGTACCACTTCTCCTTGTCGTTGTCCGGATTGTGGAGTTTGCTGGCAGCATACAGCAGCACCCGGCATTTCAGCGCCATGGCTGCCGGCCCCGAGGCACGGCCGATCCACAGATTGTCGTCATACCCGACCCACGTATCCTTCAGCAGCGGCCGGATCTCATCGCATTCGCTGACAATGAAGTCGATACACCGGTCGAAATCGTCGCGAGTGATTTTAGCCAGTTCCCCCTCGTCGTCGATAACCCGTGTCATGATCGGAACCCCTCCGTAACGCTTCACGAGTTCGAAATGGTAAAACGCACGGAGGAAACGGGCCTCGGCCCGCATCCACGCAATATCGCGGGTCTGCATTTCGTACTCCTGCCGATTCGATTCGATCGTCAGGTCGCGCAGCAGCAGTTCTTTGTAATTCTCCGACTCACGCAGGAAAAGATTGGTGCTGCGGATGGCCTGGTAAAAATGCCCCCAGCAATCCTCCGGATTGGAAGTCGAAGTCCAGACTCCTTCGTTGAACTGGTGGATCGAAGAGTTCTTGTTGGCGTGGTCCGCCTCGTCACAGGCCGCCGCCAGCATGGCGCTGCTGACGCGGTTGAATCCGAAATAGTAGAACATGAAGGTATACATTCCGGTCCCGGCCTTGAACATACGCTCGTAGTTGACAAATACCTCCTTCTCGTGGTAGTTGGACGAGATTTCGCGGTCGAGAAAGTCGCATCCCGTAACCAATATGAGCGAGAGCAGGCAGAAGATTATTTTTTCAAATGCTTTCATACCGTTATTTTTTTCGATATCCGTTAAACGTGACATTCAGGCCCACCGTAAAGGTTCTGTAAGTCGGATAGCCGTAACTGCGGGTTTCGGGACTGACATCCACATCGAGATTGTGAACCGTAAAAAGGTTGAGTCCGCTCAGGTAAAACCGCATGTCGCCAATGACTTTGCCCTTCCCGGGCGTGAACGTATATCCCAGTTCGAGGTTGCGCAGGCGGAACAGCGACGTATTGCGCACCCAGAAATCGGACGAACGGTAATTGTTCGTATTGGCCTGCGTAGTCAGGCGCGGGAAAGTAGCATTGGCACTGTTTTCCGGAGTCCACCGTCCGGCCGCCGCCCAATCGGAAATATTGGCGTTGTTGACGAAAGGCCAAAAGTTGTAATCGCTCAGGTAGAGGCTGTAATTCGTGAGGCCGTCAAAGAGGAGTTGCAGGTCGAAGCCCTTGTATTCCACCCCGAGCTGGATTCCATAGTTGATTTCCGGAACAGTCGGCCGGCCGATGGCCACTTCGTCGTTCGCGTCGATCACGTTGTCGCCGTTCTGGTCCCTGTACTTCAGGTCGCCGGGGCGCACCGGTGTAAACGCCTGACGGGGACTGTTCTCGATATCGCTCTCGTCCCGGAAGAATCCGATCGCCTCCAGCCCGAACGGCTGTCCGACCGGATGTCCCTGCCGGTACATGTAAGGTTCCGCACGGGGCGTTTCATAGCTCGCCGTGATCTTGTTGCGGGCAAAGGAGAACGTACCTCCGGCATAGTACCGGAAGCCGGCGGCTTCCCCGTAATACATCAGCGAAAACTCCGTTCCGTAATTCCGCACCTTGCCTTTATTGACCAGCGTGGAGAAACCGATGCCCGAGAAAGACGGGATCGAATTGCGGTTGTCGACCAGAATATCAGAGCGGTTCTCGAGGAACACGTCGATGTCGAAGGCCAGCCGGTTGCCGAACCAGCGCGTTTCGAGCCCGGCATTATAGATCGTTGATTTTTCCCACGTGAGGTCCTTGTTCGACAGGGCAAGCTGGACGAACGCATCGTAATACTTCACGGCCGTTCCGTAGTAATAGCCCTTGTTCGCGCCGATTCCCCAATATTGTTCATAGGCGAACCGCGACGCTCCGCGGTTGTTGCCGACAAGGCCTGCCGAAGCCCGCAGTTTCAGGAAATTCAGCGTCCGGTTATCTTTCAGGAAATCCTCGTTGGAAATCACCCAGCCGACCGAACCCGCCGGGAAAACGCCGAAACGGTTGCCCTTCGCATAATTCTCCGAACCGTTGTAGGACACGACGGCCTCGAGCAGATATTTCTGGCGATAAGCGTAATTGATCCTTCCGGCGATCAACTGCTGGGCATAGATCGCCTGCTGGCCCAATACCGAACGCGTGTTCTGCTGGTACATCAGCAATCCGCTCAGGTGGTGGTCCTCGCCGAAATGACGGTCGTATTCGAACCCGGCCTGCAAATACATCCGGCTGGTTTCCGAATCGCTGCCGGTCCAGACACTGAGGTCCGTATCGTTACTGCGTTTTTCGAAATACACTTCGTCCGCTCCGGAAGCATTTTTCGTATAGATCGGTTCGTAATAAGCGTATTGCCGGGTCTTGGCATATCCGTTCTGGTAAGACGAATTCAGGGCGATGCTGGCATATACGGAGAGTCCCCGTGTAATGAAATCCAGTTTGTGGGCCAACCTGGCCGTCGCCTGGACATCGTAGGCGTGCCGCGAACTCCAACCCAATCCCAGCAGGTCGCCGACAGGGTTGTTCGGGAACTTGGCCGAACCTGTAAAATATCCCTCCGGAGTGCGCACGGGATAGAGGTTGGGGGCATACGTCGCCATGTTTTTCCACATGGTCCCGGTTCCGACCTGCGGAAATTTACGGTCCTCGATACGCCCGCCCAGGTCCACCTGTGCCGTCAGCATCTTCGTAATGTAGATGTCGGCATTGGCCCTGAAGTTGATCCGCTGGAATCCGATATTCGAATTGGTCTCGCCGTCGGTTCCCTTGTACAGGCCCTTGTTCTCCATAAAACCGGCCATCACATAGTAGTTGACAAAACGATCGGCGCCGCGGAAAGAGAGCGTGTAATCCTGGATATGTCCCGAACTTTTCAGGATTTCGTCGTACCAGTTCACATCCGGATAGAGATAGGGGTTGCTGCCCGTACGATAACCTTCGAGCTGCCGTTCGGTATACAGGGCGGGCTGCCCGTCGTTTGCCAGCGCCTCATTGTACAAAGTCGCATATTCGTACGAACCTTTGAACCGGGGTTTGTATTGCGGCAACTGGACGCCGTAACGCCCCGTCACCGAAATATTGAGTTTCCCGTTACCGGGACGCCCTCGCTTGGTCGTAATCAGCAAAACGCCGTTGCCGCCGTTCATGCCGTAAAGGGCGAGCGCCGGGGCGTCTTTCAGATAGGTGATCGACTCGATCTCCTCGGCGGTAATCTGGTTGAATCCCGAAACCTCAAAGCCGTTCACGAGAATCATGAAACCGTTGTCGCCGGAGGTATGCTGACCGCGCAGCCAGACGCTGGCTTCGTCGTAACCGATTTCTCCGGTTTTCGTCATAGCTGTCAGACCGGGAATCCGGCCGAAGAAAGCGTTACTCAGCGTGCTGACCTGCGATTTACGCAGATCCTCGCCGCTGACGGTCGAAAAAGCGGAACTCGTCTCGATCCGGTTCTGTTTCCCGTACGCAACATCCACGCGCGTCGTGTCGGGAGCCGTCGGGAACGACGCCCTGGCCTGAAAGACGCCCAACAGCAGTACGAGGGCCGGCAACACTTTCAAACCGTATTTCATAGGGTTATTGTTCATTGGTAATCGTTTTTTACGGAGCCCGAAGCCGGTAGGCATGCAGTGCGCCTGCCGGCCCGTCTCCCGATTCATCATCATTATTCCCATCCCGGATTCTGCTTCAGGTATCCGAGGTTCACTTCGTTCTGCTGGAACGGATAAAGGTACATCCTGTCATCCCATACCCGGCTGCCGATTTTCTTCAGTTGGTAGGTCACCCCGATCTCGGGATGGGCCGCATTGGGACCCGGAGCCAGTTGCAGCGTATAGATATCGCCCTGCATGATATGTTCGGTCGCTGCGGTTTTCCACCTGCGGGCATCGAAGTAGCGGTGCTGTTCGAACGCCAGTTCCACCGCACGCTCCCGGCGGATCACCTTGCGCATGTCCGTCTGGTCGGTATATTCGATGTCGGGCATCTTCACACGGCGGCGAACCTCGTTCAGCGCCCACTCGATCTGCTGCTGGGCCTCCGCCGACGTGCTCGACTCGTTGAGGGCCTCGGCGTAATTCAGGTAGAACTCGGCGAGCCGGAAGGTAATCCAGCGCGGAGCCGGAGCGGACCCGTTCTTCACTCCCTTGCAGAATTTCCGGAGGAATCCGACGCCGGGAACGCCTTTCAGGTAGAGGTTGTTGATTTCATAGAAATGGTACACCGTGCCGCTGCCCCTCGACCACTCCGAACCGGAAATGAATGCCGAAGCATGGAAACGCGGATCGAGTTCACCCAGTTTGGCCTGGTACTGCTCGTAAGGATAGTCACGCCCCTCGACTTCGTCCCATACCTGATCCGTTCCGTCCCTCTTCTGGTAGAGTTTCGTGAAATTGAAGGTCACCGCATGGTTCACGGGAATGTCGTGCGCCCCCATGATCTGCCCCGGGAGCATGAAACGGCAGAAATAACCGTTCGTCGTCGTTCCCATCAGTCCGGCGTCGAGGATGATCTCCGGGACGGACGGATTAACGAAAATCTCCTCATACCGGTCCACGGGGTCATCCGGCGTATCGTAGAGTTTGCACCATCCGCTTTCGGTCAGCGCCCAGTCGAGCACCGCCTTGTTCGCATCCGCAGCCACCTTCCAGCGGGAAGCGTCGTAGTTCGGGTAACCGATCATCTCCCGCAGTTCGGGATCCGTAACCGCCACATAAGGATCGTCGCTGTTGAACAGCGGGCTGGCGGCATAGAGTAGTACACGCGCCTTGAGAGCTAACGCTGCACCCTTCACGATCCGGCCCAGATAACGGCTCTCGTAACTGTTCGGCAGGTGACGGGCCGCTTCCTCGCACTCCTTTACGAGAAACTCGACGGTCTTCGCATACGTGCTGCGCGGCAGTTTGGCTTTGCTGATCTCCTCGGCGGACTCGGCCGAGAACACTTCGGTAACAATGGGAATCCCGCCGAGCCGCTGCCACAGGTCGAAATGCATCAACGCCCGCAGGAAACGGGCCTCGGCCTTCATTTCATCGCGTTCTTTCTCGGCGAGCGGGGCCCGGTCCACATTCGCCAGGAAAATGTTGGCATTGCGGATACCCATATAAACATAGCCCGAATTGAATTCGCACATCTGGACATTGGACGCATTCCACGTTCCGGGATTGACAAAACGAACAATGTAGGGCCATTGGGCCTCGCACTGCAACTCATCGGTAGCAGCCGATACCAGGGCGCCGTAAGAACCGTAGTGCTGGAAGCGATAATCGCTGGCATGCCAGTAATACGGGAATTCATAGATCGAGCAGGTATTATAGACGTTCCAGAGGAACTGTTCCGTACGCACCTTCGAAGCGAAGACGCTGTCGGCGTTGATTTCGCTGCTGACCGGTTTTTCCAGGAAATCCTGACACGAGAAGCACAGCGTCATGAACCCGCATACCATCAAGGCTGTAATCAATCTGTTTTTCATGGCTGTAATCGCTAAAATTGGAAATTGACACCTAAATTATAAACCCGCATCGGAGGATATACGCGGCCCCACACTTCACGCGCGTCGGGGTCCATCGGATATTTGTAGTTTTTCCACGTATACAGGTTATTGCCGCTGATATAAATGCGCAGGTTGCTGATCTTGACCTTTTGCAGCATCTCTTTGGGGAACGTGTACCCGATCTCCAGATTCTTCAGGCGCAGGTAGGAACCGTCCTGCACCCAGAAACTCGACTTCTGGTAATTATGTTCGATGTCCTTGATTTTCAGCCGGGGGAAGGTGATCTTCTCCCCGTTTTCGTAACGTTCCTGCGTCCAGCGCTCCAGGTTCCAGTCGTAAGCCGGTCCCCAGTCCGCCGCGAAGGGATAAGTGCCCGACCGGGCGGAAAAATAGGTCGAAACATGACCGGCTCCCTGGAACAGCACCGAGAAGTCGATCCCCTTCCAACTACCGCCGAACGAGAAACCGTACGTGATCTCCGGCCAGTTGCCGTAACCGATGCTGGTAACGTCGTTGGAGTCGATTATCCCATTTCCGTCGAGGTCCCGGTATTTCAGGTCTCCGGGATGCAACCCGGCCCCCTCCCAGTTGGAAACTGGGCGATCCGGATCGTTGATTTCGTCCCACGTATTGTAGAAGCCGTCGCACACCAACCCGAAATACTGCCCGACCGGGTGGCCCGTACGCTGCTGGAATGCATTTTTGTACCTGACTTCGTCCTGGTCGATGATTTTGCTGCGCGCGAAAGAGAAGTTGCCTTTCAACCAATAATTGAATTTGCCCGCATGACTTTTGAAGGCTGCCTCGAATTCATAACCGTAGTTATTCACCTTGCCGAAATTCGACGCCGGCAGTTTGGCGGCCACGTATTCGGGCACGGTACTGAGCGACCAAAGAATATTGCCTCGCTTCTCCTGAAAGTAATCGGCCGAAAGCGTAATCATCTCCCCGAGCAGGCGCATATCGAAGCCGACATTCCACTTGCGAGCCACCTCCCACTGCACCTTTTCGTTGGCCAACCGCCCCTCGGTGTAGAGGTTATAGGCGGCCTGGTCGACGCCCGGCGTTCCGAAGACCGTCTTCACCCATCCGCCGTTACCCAACGCATAAGGCCCGGGGATATACATAAAACGCTGGCCGCCGATCTGGTCGTTTCCCACTTCGCCGTACGAACCGCGGATCTTCAGGAAAGAAAGCACCTTGCTGTCTTTCAGGAAATTCTCTTCCGTCACGGTCCAGCCTGCGGAAACTGCCGGGAAAAAGCCGAAGCGGTTTTCGGGAGCGAAATTCTCCGAACCGTTGTATCCGGCATTGAACTCCATCATGTATTTCCCGCGGTAATCATACGTAATACGGCCGACGAGTCCGAGGTATCCGTGCGGGAGTCCCGTTTCCAACGATGGTTTATGCAGTTTTTCGAGGTTGGCCAGAAACAGTCCCGTCACACGGTGGTCGCCGAAGGCCCGGTTGTATTCGATAGCCGCCTCGGCATATATCTTACGCCATTTGTTCGAGTTGGAAATCGACTCCGACATCCCGGCATAAGGGCCCGAATCACCGTTGCGGAACATCGTATAGCCCGCTTCGTTCTCTGCCGGAATAACCGTATACGAATCGAAATACTTCTGGCGGTGGGCCGATTTCTTGTAATAACTGTCGTAAGCCGCCATCGCACGAACGGCAAGGCCTTTCGTCAGCCAATCCATGTTGTATTTCAGCGAAACATTGGTATTGAGCGTATTCGAGAATTGCTTGTCCTGCGTACCGGCCGAGCCGCCGCTGGTAGGACCGGCTTCCGCCCACGGGTTAAACTGCGGAACTCCCGATATCGCCCCCACGACCTGCGTCACGAGCTTACCGTCGACAAATCCGGGGCTCGACATCGGCGGCGTGGACAGCGCTTTGTCGAAAGCCGCATAGGCGCCGCCGTTCGGATAGATGTTGTCGGTCACCTGGTTACCCAGTTTGACCGACAGGACGAGATCCCGCGTCAGGTTGAAATCGAAATTCATGCGCACGTTATAACGGTCGAAATTGTGCTTGTACTTGAATCCGAGGTCCTGTTCGGGCTTGTGGTAACCGCCCGACTGGTTAAAATAGGTCAGCGACACGAAATAACGCATCCGCTCGCTGCCGCCGCTGATGTTGGCATTGTAGTTCTGCTGAAACGAAAGCGGTTTGATCAGTTCGTCCAGCCAGTCGACATCGGGATAGAAAACCGGGGAAGAACCGGTCCGGAATTTCTCCAGCATTTCGGGCTTGAAAAACACGTCTTCGTCGGATGCGCCTTCGTTACGCTGCGCCTCGTTGCGAAGCATTGCATAATCGTAGGAGCCCAGCGTTTTGGGCAGGATAGAGGGTTGCAGTCCGGCAATATTGGCGCTGAAGCTCACTTTCGGCTTGCCGATCTTTCCCTGCCGCGTCGTAATCAGAATCACGCCGTTGGCTCCGCGAACACCGAAAACAGCGGTCGACGAAGCGTCTTTCAGAATGTTCAGGCTCTCGATTTCTGTCGGATCGATATCGTTGTAGGTTGCACGTTCGACGCCGTCGACCAGAATAAGCGGCGCAGAACCACCCGTATTCAGGGTAGCGATGCCGCGCACGCGCAGGTCGACTTTGTCGCTGCCGAATTCGCCCGAAGTCTGCAAGGCCTGCAGACCGGACGTAAGGCCGACCAGCGCATTACTTACGCCGGCCACGGGAGCGCGAAGCAGCTCTTCGTTAGACACGGATACCAGGGAGCCGGTTACGGTCGCTTTCCGCTGGACACCGTATCCGACCACAACGAGTTCTTCGATTTTCTGGGTGGCTTCCGTCAGCGAAACATTGACCAGGAGACTCGTGCCGACAGGCACTTCTTGGTCCGTATAGCCGATAAAGCTGAACGCCAGCACGGCTTTATCCGGAATAGTCAGCATATACTGGCCTTTCGCGTCGGTGGTGGTTCCCCGGTTGGAACCCTTGACCATGACTGTCACGCCGGCCATGGGGGCATGCGTATCGGCATCTACGACAGTACCGGTCACTTTCCGGTCCTGTCCGTAAGCCGCATAACAGAAGAACAGAGCCCACAGCATGGTAATAGCAAAGAGGGTTGTTTTTCTCTCCATCTTTTTCAGGTTTAGTAGATTACAGGTTAGTTTTAAGGTTAGTCACCCGGTTTTGCAAACTCACCGGGCAAATAGGGCTAAAGGTCTTTTTCAGAGACATTTGAGATAGCTGCACTGCGGTTTCGGGCTGTACGTCCGAATCCGGCCGGGGTAGGCAAACGGGATAAGCAGGCACTACGGAGTGAGGGAGCGGTTCTTCAGGAAGAGTAATTGTTCATTCATAGGCTTGGTTGTATGGATTGATTTTCGAATTAACGCACATCGCCGGACACCAGCGTGACGACCGAGCGGGCCGGGACAGAGATTTTGTTCCCCGGAGTTTCGCCTTTGTATTTCAGGTTAGACAATTCCGACGTTTCATACACGCGGTATTTTTCAGCATCGCTGTCCAGTCCGAAACTTTGCCCCCGACTTCCGAGGTTGATGACGACCACAACGTTCCGGCCGTTGCCCCGGTAAGCGGAAACGAGCAGATCGGGATCGATGACTCCGGTCGAAGAGGCAATGTCGACCCGGACCATTCCCGGACGCACGAACCGGCTGAAATTGCCCAACACCCACATCAGTTTGGAATCCCGGGCTATGCCATCCTGCTTGAGCGAAGCGTCGAGCGCCGGATTCTCACCGCGAAGGCCGCTGCCCGAACCGTCGTCGAGAAAAATCAGGCCGTCTTTGTAGTCGTACGGGGTCACAGCCGTCCACCACTGCCACGACGATGCCTGCGCCACGGTAATATCGTAGTGGATGACCCGTGCGACGTAAAGGGCGATATCCATGCCGAGGTCACGTCCCCATCCGCCGCCTTTCGATTCGGCATTGTTCTCCATTACGCAATATTCGGTCTGCCAGTATCCCAGTCCGGGACTCAGCCGGCCGATGCAGTCCCGAAGCTGTTTGCGCTCGGCGATCATGTTGTCCACGGTCCAGGTGCTCCAATAGGAATGCCCCGAAACACACGGCAGCACGTTGTCCATCCCGAGGATGGGATATGCACCCTTGCCGGAGAAAAATTCGTAAATCTGGTTGTCGGCGATCGGAGTGTCCGTCCCTGATTTGTAGAGATACTTGATGGCTCCGGCCTCGCCGAAGACGATCTTCGTATCGAGCCGCTGCTGGGTGATCTCGTCGTTCAGTTCGCTGATGAGCTTGTAACAATCCGCATTATTGGCGAAAGTTCCCTCCTGCCGGGGTGTATTCCAGTCCCACTGGGGCTCGTTTACCGGGCTGATATAACCGAAACGGATATTTTTCTCCTCGGCAAAATGTTTCAGGACCGCCACCAGGAACCGAGCGTAATCGTCGTATTGGTCCGGGCGGATGTTCATGCCCTTCTTGCCCTGCGAAGTCGTTTTTCCATTCAGGGACATGAACCAGGGCGGAGCGATCGTAAAGGCAAGGAAGTTTTCAACGCCCCGCTTACGGGCCGCCTCAAGGAACCACTGCTGACCGGCCTGTTTGGAAAAATCGAAACTGCCGTCCTGCGACTGGAAACACTCCACGCGCGACCAGGTACTGGTAATGCCGCTCGCATCGCCCTGTTCGTAACTGCCCGAACCGATATTAAAGCGCCACATCGAGAGTCCGATACCCTTGGGATCGCCGTTTTCACCCTCCTCCACACTGAAGAGCCAGTCGGCAATCTGATTCTTTTTCGCATCGGGCCAATTCAGCCCCACATGCTGGATTCGCCAGGCGTCCGAAGCGCCGAAACTGTGCATCGTCTGGTAGGTTTTCGCCGGATCCACGCGGTAAACGATTCCCGAACGGCCGGAATCATTGTCCTGGGATGCTGCGGCCGAACAGCAGGTCAAAAGAAACAGGATTGGGATATAACGTTTCATGGAATGTGATTTTTAAAGACCGGTGATATTTTCACGGGCCATCTTCAGGTGTACGGCTACTCCCTGATGGTTGTTGTCAAGCGCAGCGGCCGCTTCCAGGAATTTCAGGGCCTGCCCGCGATTCCCCAGGCCGAGATGGCCAAGGCCCATCATATAGTTGCAATGGATTCGGTTGCGGCGGTCGAGGTCGTCCTCCCAGATCAGCAGGTCGGGCAACGACACCGCGAAATAGTCGATCTTCATCTCGTCGAAGAGATGTTTTTCGCCGTATGCGATCAATTTATTGAAACGGCTCCGAGCCTCGCCGGTACGCCCCAGTTGCAGCAGAGCCAATCCCTGGTAGAATATCTTGTCCGGTTTCTGGTCGTTGTAATACCTCGCGTCCGTCGGATCGCTCAACCCCTCGGATGCCAGCGAAAAACGGCTTTCGGCCTTCGCCCGGTCACCCATACCGGCATAGGCTACGCCCAGCCAGTAATTGAAATCGTTCTCCTGGGCTCCGTGGAGTTTCCCTTCGCCCAGATTGTGCGGGTAAACGAAGCAGGCTTCGAGCAGCGCGACGGCATCCTGCTGACGCCCGGCAGCAATAGCCTCCTTGGCAAGTTCCGTCCGGGCGATCTGGTACTGTGCGGGCACTTTTCCTTCTCCACCTTCCCAGGGATGGAATTTCCGGTTGTCGATCAGCACACGGGCTTCGTCATAACGCCCCAGTTGGTTCAGCAGCGTCACATACTCCAGATAGAGGTCGTCCCGGTCGTTCACTTCGTCCCGATGGGCGTCAAGGAACGCAAAACGCTCGCTGTGGGTACGGTTAAGCCGTTTGTAGAGTTGGTCCAGTTCCATCAGGATACGCGAATCGGACGTATCGAGCGAATAGGCTTTTTCAAGAAGCGCCACCGCCTCGTCCCGTCGATCCTGCTTGTTGAAATATCCCAGTGCAAGGTTGCGCAGCGCCGTCGGGAATGTCGGATCGATCTCTACGGATTGCTCCCAGGCGGCAATGGCATCGCCGTGCTGGCGCTTGTCGTACCAGAGGTTGCCCAAATAGTAGTAGGCCTTGGCGTCGCGGGGATTCCCGGCAATGGCGGCCTGTAAAGCAAGAATCGCTTCGAGCCGGTTCGGGAAACAGGTCCCGGGCTCCTTCGCCGCACCTGCGCCGAATGCTTCGGATGCCGCAGCATCTTTCCCGGCCAGTTTCCGGGCATATCCCAGGTAGTAGTATACGAGCGGAGACACCGCCGTGCAGTAAGTCTGCGCCAGCAGCAGCACCTGCTCGGCCTCGTCGCAGAATCCGGCATCGATATAATCCAGAGCCACTTCCTCCCAATTGTGACTGTCGCGGCGCATCTGCGCTGCAAATGCTTCCAGATCGGCCTCCTGCCCCGAAAGCAGATAGGTTTCGAACAGGCAGCCGAAATTGAACTTGTCGATTTCCAGCGACTCTGCCGCATAAGCCGCAGCCTCGTCTCTGCATCCGAGTTTTCGCAGGACAGCCGTCTTCAAGTGGCGGCCCAGCAGGTTGTTTCCGTTCCGCAGCAGGGACTTTCCGATCTCGCAGAGCGCCTCCCGGAAATTACCCCGCTGACAGGAAATCTGCGCCAGCGAGAAGTAGCCGGAGTCCTGCCATGCCCCGTTCCACGTCGACTTGTAGAAAGCATCGTACGCCTCGTCCAGACGCCCCTGGAACTTCAGCGAAAGCCCGAGGTTGTACAGCGGTTCTCCATCGTAGGGATTGGGATTCCGTTCGGTCTGCCGTTTGATCGCAGCACGGAAATAAGGCTCCGATTCGGCAAACTTACCGCGGCGCAGCAGCCACAGTCCGAGCGCATTGTTATTCCGGATGTCGGACGGGTCGCGTTTGAGCGCCTCGCGGTAATAGTGCGTCGGATCGTACGTCGCATGGCGGTACTGTTCGATATGCTGCCCGGTGAGAAAAAGTTCTTCGTTGGTCCGAATCTCCCCGGGTTCCCGGGCAGCCCGGGCGGGTTCGGGGATTTCCGGAATCCCGTCGGAATGCCCCTGCCAGGCGAGCAGCGTTTCCCCGGTCGCAGCATCGGCGACTTCCAGCAATACCTGCGACAAATCCTCGACAGCAGTTTCGACACTTCGTGCGTATACCTTTTCAGGCGAAAGGTCGGTCGTCTCGGCGAACAACTCCCGGCCGGCCACCGACAGGCGCACCGTAACGCCGGACCGCGCCGAAGTGGCAAAAGCCTTCACCACAAGTCTTCCTCCCTCCTTCTCCACATTAATCAACAGGTCTTTCGAAGCATTTTTCACCACCCCCAGTTCGCGGTAAGGCATGAAATACTGCACAAAGGTCTTTTCTTCGTAGGGTTGCAGCCAGGTAAAATCGGGTTGGTTATCGGTATAAACACCCGTCATCAGTTCGATATACGGCCCGTCTGCATCGGTCAGGTTCCGGTCCCAGGCAACGCCGAAATCCCCGTTGCCCCACGTCCACTGCTTCTTGCCGGGCGAAACATGGTGGTCGGCCACGTGCAACAAGCCGGCCTGCGTATCGTTTTCATAACCGCCCACGAAATCGTATTTCGACAGCACGGCCATATACGAAGTCGGAACCGGGATATTCTTATAGCGCGAAATATCCACACCGGCCGAATAGTCCATTTTGTAGTAAACGCCCGTGGCAATGGGGAACGTCGAAACGTCGCGCTTGCCGTGGTCGAAGACGGCATTTACATCGGGCGGGAACACACTCTGATACCGGTCATTGACCGCTACGGCGGGGTTGGCCCACCAGAGGAACGTCTGGGGAACCGGCGTAGGATTGTACACGCGGCCCTGAATCTCAATCACCGCCTTGCCCGGACGCAGCGTGAATCCGGCGGCTCCACGCTGGTGAAACATCCGCTCGCGTTCGTTAACCCATACCGTAGCACCTCCGTCAGGCAGTTCTTCGATTGCAAAATCGACCGGCGTATAGGTACTGGGGCGGTGATGCTGCGGCCAGTTGAATTCGATGCCCCCGGAAATCCAGGGTCCGGTCAAACCCACCAAAGCGGGTTTGATAACATGGTTGTAGTAAATAAAATGACGTTTCCCGATCTTGTCATAAGCCATCTGAATCCTTCCGCCGAGTTCCGGCAGAACCATCACCTTGATGTATTCGTTCTCAAGGTAAAGAGCCTCATACGATTTATCTGCCGGGACATCCGATATCTTCTCGATGACGGGGTACGGATACACGACTCCGCTGCTGCCCTGATAAACACGTTTTTCGAGGAACATGGGATTTTTTTCGGGAGCCCCGACTTCATAAGTCGGTATGACAACCTGCTCTTTCCAGACTTTTACTTTCATTGCTACAAGGGATGATAACCGGCAGGACAGAGAAACAATCCCCGCCGATAATTAATTGTAAATAAGTTATTCGATTATTTTATCAGTTCTTTTTCCAACTCTTCAAGCGTCTTATTCTTAGTTTCAGGCACACGCTTCCAAATGAACAGGAATCCCACGAGGCAGATCATTCCGTAAATCCAGAATGTTCCGGCTGCACCGAGCGCACTGTTCAATAAGGGGAAGGTATAGGTAAGGATGAAACAGGCGGCCCAGAGTGCAAAAGTAGCAACCGACATCGCCACACCGCGTACCGCATTGGGGAATATTTCGGAAACAACGACCCACATGATAGGAGCCAGCGACATGGCATAGCAGGCGATGGCCATGACTACAATAATCAACAGAGCCACACCGCTCAGGCTGAAATAGTAAGCAGCGCCCATCAGCAGATAGATCAGGGTCAGTCCCCCGGCGCCGAACAGCAGCAGCGGACGCCGCCCGATTCTGTCTACGAGGAAGATAGCCACCAGCGTGAAGACCACGTTGGTCACCCCCGTCACAACGATATTCATCAGGGTATCCGAAATGCCGTATCCGGCAGCATTGAAGATCTCCTGCGCATAATTGAAAATTACGTTAATTCCGCACCACTGCTGGAATACGGCCAGTACGATTCCGATAATAAGCACTTTCCGCATCGAGGGATGAAGTAACTGACGGAATCCGCCCCGGAGGGGAGGGGAATTTCGGTCCTCTTCCACGACCGTTTCCTGCATCGTACGATACGCTTCCGCGGCATATTCCGCGCCTCCGATCTTCGCGAGGACCCGAACAGCCTGTTCCCGGCGTCCATGCAGAGCCAGCCACCTCGGGCTTTCAGGAATTAGAAATGCAAAGATGAAAAACAGTACCGCCGGGACGTTTCCGGCCCAGAACATCCAGCGCCATCCCATCTGCCCGTTCCACGATTCGCTGATGGCCCCGGCGGTCATTCCCTGCGGTACGGGATCGGCAATCAGCCAGTTGGTAATCTGTGCGGCCAGAATACCCAGCACGATGGTAAGCTGGTTCATTGAAACGAAGCGTCCCCGGAGTTCGGCCGGCGAAATCTCCGCTATATACATAGGCGAAAGATTCGAAGCGATACCGATGGCAAATCCCCCGAGTACCCGATAGACGATGAACATCGAAAAACTGCTGACGGCTCCGGTTCCGACAGCCGCCGCAACAAACAGCGCCGCCGCGAGAATCAGCATTTTCTTACGACCGTAGCGATCGCTGAACTGTCCGGCCAGCAGGGCTCCGACCAGGCAGCCGATCAAAGCGCTGCTCATCGCCCATCCCTGCATGGCAGGGCTGTCGACGATATCGAAGAAAGGTTCGTAAAAAGGTTTGGCTCCTCCGATCACGACCCAGTCGTAACCGAACAGCAATCCACCCATAGCCGATACCAGCGATATGAGGATCAGGTATGAATAGTTGATTTTTTTCATGCGTTTTTCAGGTTAGTATTCCGGTAAAAAATTGGTTCTTTCGTATTTTCTGCCCGGCGGTACACTTCCTCGGTCCACTCGGAAACTCCGCCCGGTTTATTCTATGCGGTCTACACTGTTTTAGGTAATGCAAATGTATTTCATCTATTGTTGGAAAAAAATAGATAAATCCATGAACAGGATGGACTATTTTATGACGCAATCAGTCCATATCCTATTTTTTTCACTATCTTTGCACATACCCGACAAACAAGAAACTACCCGGTCATGGCAAAGCTCAAAGATGGATTTCAAGGCGAATGCGCTATCGTCCTGCCCGGATCCATTGTCCACCAGATGGAAACGGACCCGTTCTGCAGGAACCTGCACGTGACCGACATCGGCTACTATCCCAATGCAAAATACCATTTCCGGGAGCGCAAGGAGCCTATTTCCCAATACATTCTGATCTACTGCACGCGCGGAGCCGGATGGTATCAGCTTGCAGGCAAAAAATACCAGGTCGGCAGCGATCAGCTTTTCGTACTCCCGGCCGACAAACCCCACTCGTACGGTGCGGATCCACGCAATCCGTGGACGATCTACTGGGTGCATTTCAAAGGGGAGATGGCCGCAACATTCGCCGAAGGATTTTCGGGGCCGTTCAGCATACCGTGCGGCGACGATTCCCGGATATCGAACCGGCTTGAAATCTTCGAGGAAATTTACCGGACGCTGAAAAACGGATACAGCAGCGACAACCTGAACTATTCCGCTGCCGCCCTTTACTATTTTCTGGGCACGATCAAATACCTCGGGAAATACAGGGAATCCCACGAAACGCAGAAAAGCGAACACGACATCGTGGAGACTGCCGTCCATTTCATGCGGGAAAATGTAGGCAAAAAACTTACGCTCGCCGACATCGCCCGGCATGTAAGCTACTCCCCGTCGCATTTCTCCGCCGTCTTCTCCAAGCGGACCGGATATGCGCCCGTCAACTACTTCAACCAGTTGAAAATCCAGCAGGCCTGCACCTACCTCGACTTTACAGATATGAAAATTAGTCAGATATGCCCCAAATTGGGAATCGACGACCCCTATTATTTCTCCCGGCTGTTCACCAAACACATGGGTATGTCCCCGTCGGACTACAAGAAATACAAAAAAGGTTAGGCTGAGAACCGGAAATTCCCGGCGGCCGGAAATCCCGATACCTATTATTTATATAAATGAATCAAACCGGATCTGTACTGTTCGGATAGCATCTTCCGGATTCTGCGACAGAGATCCGACGCCCTCCCGAGAGCATAATAATCACCATGGAAACCTGGAAAAAAACATTTGCCGTTATCTGGAGCGGGCAGTTGGCCTCGATCCTCAGCAGCGAGGTCGTGGCCTACTCGATCATCTTCTGGATGAGCATCGAAACCGGCTCGGCCGAGGTGTTGGCTCTCGCAGCCATCGCCGGAATACTGCCCCAGTCGTTACTGGGGCTGTTTGTCGGGGTTTACGTCGACCGTTGGGACCGCAAGCGCACGATGATCCTCGCCGATAGTTTCATCGCCCTCTGCACGCTGGCGCTGGCCGTGCTCTTCTGGCTCGGCGTAGCCCGGATGTGGCACATTTACATTCTGCTGGCCTGCCGCTCCGCCGGCTCGGCCTTCCACATGCCTGCCATGCAGGCATCGGTCCCGTTGCTGGCTCCCGCGTCGCAGCTCACGCGCATCGCCGGAGTCAACCAGATCATCGCCTCACTGTCGAGTATCGCCGGTCCGGCTCTCGGGGCGCTGCTCATCAACCTCACGTCGATCGGCAACATCCTGCTGCTCGATGTCGCGGGAGCCGCCATCGCCTGCACGTCGCTGCTGTTCGTCCGGATTCCCAATCCGGCACGCGACACAGCTCGCAAACCCGACCTGTGGCGGGAATTCCGCGAAGGTTTCTCGGCCATGCACGCCATTCCGGGCATGGGATGGTTCTTCACGCTGTCCATCGTCGTGTGGTTCTTCATCATGCCCGTCGGGGTGATGTTCCCGCTGATGACGCTCCAGCACTTCGGCGGGGGCACTCTCGAAATGAGCCTGATCGAGATCGTCTGGGGCGGCGGAGCGCTCATCGGAGGCGCCGTCATGGGCGCCCGCACCTACCAGGTCAGCCGCATCGTACTGGTCAACCTGATGTATCTTGTCGTAGGACTCTCATTCGCCCTGTCCGGGCTTCTGTCGCCTGCGGGATTCCTCTGGTTCGCACTCTTCACGGCAGCCGCGGGCATCTCCAGCAGCATCTTCAACGCATCGTTCGTTTCCGTGGTCCAGACCCGCATCGAAACCGGCGTACTGGGACGCGTCATGTCCCTCTACCGCAGTTTCGGGCTGCTGCCTGCGGCCCTCGGACTGCTGGGCACGGGCTTTCTCGCCGAGAACGTAGGCCTCACGACGACGTTCGTCATCGCCGGAACCGTCATCGCCGCGATCGGCCTGACGGGCTTCTTCATCCCCTCGGTCATGCGGCTCGACCGCAAGGCATAACCCGGGACAGCATCCCGGCGCCAGCCAAAAAAGATGAGGCGCGAATGGTTGACAATCCATTCGCGCCTCGCAAGCAAGTGCTAAAAAGCCCTTTTATCAATCTTTCGGATAAACGTATCCGTTGTAATAAATCTTCTGGTAAATCCTGTTGGCTGCGCTGTCGTACGTCCATTCGTAAGTCACCGTCGACGAGGGATATGCCACAGTATCGTATTCGAAATAGGAGGTAAAGCTGCAAATTTGCGTGCCGCTCAGAATCTGCGTACCGCGGAAAACGCCGTCCTCCAGTTCATAGGACATACCTACCGACTTGGTCGTTTCGGACGAATAAACCGTCGGGCCCGAGGCTTCGCCTTCGATCTTGAAATCCTTGCCCGAGCAGGTCGAATAAGCCAGGCTCGAATCCTCGGCGCGCAGATTGAAATTACCGCTCCAGTTGGAGGAAGCCTCGACATTATCGATATTGGCCTGGAAAGCCTCTACGTCGATCATATACAAACCGTCCGCTTGGTAGTAAAGCGTCGTCCGGCCGCTATTGAGATTAAACGTCTGCGTCCCCTGATCCGAGTAAGCGATCACCTTGAGGTCCTTCATTTCCACGACCCACGGCGCATTGTACGGAGCGTCGATCAGCAACTTCGCACCGCCGGTTTTCACCAGCACGGAACCTTTCATGTAAAGGCCGTCGGGCAGCATGGAGTTCTCGCTGTACGTGATCAGGTAATCGTCGCCCTGCCGCTCGATCTTGGTCAGCGAACCGAAAAGATCGCTCTGAACCGTAGTGTTTCCCACCTTGACCTTATCCAGTTCAGCCGTAGCGAGGTCCAGCTCCTGCTTGTCGGCCTCGGCCAGCAGCATCGCCAGGCGCAACGCCGCGTTGGCGGGCCGCATGGCGATCGTATTCTGGTTCATCGTCAACTGATAGATACTCCGTCCGGGCTGTATGGGAAGCATATCCTTATATGTACTGTCCTCCTTGATACAGCTCGTAAATGCGAGAGCTGCCAGCGCGATTGTTGCAAAAAGTTTATTCATACGATATGTTAAGTTAATTTATTCTATAAACGCACCCTGCGGCAATATACTGCGCGGATGCCGAAAAAAAATTGCTCCTATTCGATCTTCGTCCAGTAAACCGACCTGCTGAACCCCAGCAGCGACCCTTTGACGCGCAGCGTCCGGGCGTCCTCGAACGAAACTTCGACCTTGTAGTCCTTGCCTTTGGTAGGGTCGTAAACCCGGCCGCCGTTCCATACGTTCTTCTTTGCGTCGTACTTCACGCCGTCGACCACCACTACCCGGTCGGCACGTACCGAACGTTTCGACGCATCGGGATTCTTCACGTCCAGTTTGGGCGTTCCGTCGGGGTTGTCGGGCTGTTTGAGCCAGATAATCTGTCCGCGGTACGATCCGTCGGCCTGCCGCGTGAACTCCACTTTCGACTCCTTGCCCTCCTCGACCGCCTTGTAGACGCCGAGAATCTTATCCGCGTCCTGCGCCGCCGCGCCTGCGATCGTAAAAACCGCCACAGCCAGCAGGGCCAGCTTCCTGAAAAAATTATTCATCGATTATCCGGGTGTTATACAACGACAAAGATAGATTTTTTTTCGCGGACGCGAAATCTATTTTGCCGTTTCGCAGCAAATTTGTATCTTTATTCCATGATGCTCCGACTGACGACACTTTTTTTTGCCGGACTGCTGGCGGCATGCAGTCCCGGCAGCCGCTGGATTTTCGAATCCGAAGGGGGTTCGGTGACGTTTGCCGAACGGGGCGACACCATCGAGATCGTAGCGCCCGAAGGGCTGACGCTCTGGCTTTCGGAGCCGCTCTCGGGAGATTACCGCATCTGCTACGACGCCACGGTGGTGATCGGCGAAGGCCCCCACGACCGACTCGCCGACCTCAACTGTTTCTGGGCGGCTTCGGACCCCGAACACCCGGACGACTTCTTCGCCCGCTCGGCCTGGCGGGGAGGAGCGTTCGCCGCCTACAACTCACTCGACCTCTTCTATGTGGGTTACGGCGGCAACGACAACACGACGACCCGCTTCCGCAAGTATCACGGGAAACGTTTCGGCGCCCCGGCCGACGAGGTCAAACCCCTGTTGGGCGAATACACCGATGCGGAACACCTGCTCCGGCCCAACCGCCCGCTGCACATCGAAATCACGGTCGCCGACAAAAAAACGACCTTCTCGGCCGACGGCGAAGTGCTCTTCTCACGAGAACTCGCTCCCGGCGAGGGCGACGGCTATTTCGGACTGCGGCTGCTTGCCAACCATACGCTGATTGCAAATTTCACGGTCGAAAGATTATGAAACAATACAAATTAACTGCACTAATTCTTATGTCACTGCTCTCATTTCTCGGATGCGGCCGCGCAAAGGGTCCCGAATACCCCGCCGACAAACTCACCTCCCGCAACGGGACTGAATTTACGATCACCTTTTTCAAACATGCTTCGCTCTCGATCAACGTGAACGGCAAATACATCTATGTCGACCCCGTGAGCGCCAATGCCGATTACGGCGCACTGCCCAAGGCCGATGTCGTGTTGATCACCCATTCGCACTACGACCACCTCGACGTTGCGGCAGTCGAAAAACTGCTCACCTCCGACACTGAAATTCTCTGCGACCGGACCTCGGCCGAGGCCTTCGAGATGAATTGCTACACGATGCGCCCGGGCAGCGTCGCCACGCCGCGCGACTACGTGAAGGTCGAAGCCGTCGCAGCTTATAACACCACGCCGGGTCACCTGCAGTTCCACCCCAAAGAGCGTGAAGACTGCGGCTACGTGCTTACCGTCGGCGGCACACGCATCTACATCGCGGGCGACACGGAGCCCACTCCGGAGATGAAGGCCCTGAAGAACATCGACATCGCTTTCCTGCCCGTAAACCAGCCCTACACGATGACCGTCGACCAGGCCGTCGAGGCAGTGAAAGTACTGAAACCGGCGATTTTCTACCCCTACCACTACGGCGAAGTAGACGAAAAGACCGACATCGACCGGCTGGTCCGCGAAACCGAAGACCTGACGGATATCCGTGTCCGGCCGATGGAGTAACCCGTCTGCGGCAATTCGAAAAAAAGAGCGCCCCGATATTGGGCGCTCTTTTTCGTTTGCTTTAGGCCTCCCGAGACTGAAAAACGGGGAAATCCCGAAAGATTTTCCCCGTTTCAGATAACAAACCCGCCCGAATTACTTCTTCGCAGGGGCTTTTTTAGGCTCGGCCTTCACTTTGAGCGTGGCAAAACCCTTGACGATGTTCTCGTCGTTGTTCTTCGTGCCGTCGTAGATCACGGTAACCTCCTTTTTGGGCAGGTCCACCTTCACGTCCTTGATGCCCTTTCCGAGCGAAGGAACGTTGTTCATGATCTTCTTCACGCAGTGTTCGCAATCGATATCGGTTACGAATACCGTCGTCACCTCTTTTTTCTGCGCGGGCTTATCCGCCGCAGCGCACATGCCGAGACCCATTACCAGGGCCAGGCAGAACATTAAAAGTTTTTTCATTTTTGCGTATATTTAGGTATTAAAATTTTCATCCTTACCAAATCCGGGGCGTCGCCCGAAACATCCTGCTCCGCATCCTAATACAGATTAAACCGTAAGCCGATATAGAACTTGCGCCCCATGAGCGGCCCCCAGACGTTCATCGAATTGAACTTGTAATCGTAGGGGTCCTGCGCATTGAGGATCGGGTCCTTCTGGCGGTAGTCGGCGATATTCTCGCACCCGGCGTAGATGTCGAACTTGCCTACCTTGCGGCTCACCTGCGCGAAAAACATCGGGTAACGGGGCGAATAGTAACTGTCGTCGAGATTACCCGTCTGCGTCGGGATGCGCGAAGGACCGTTGAGCTGCGCCGTAGCGTCGAAGACCCAGCGGCGGAACTTCGTGGCATACTGGATATTCAACAGCGTTTTGTACTGGCTCACCAGCGGCCTCTCCACACGGGCCGAACTGCCGTCGGCGCGCTTGATCGTCATCTCGCTGTCCGTATAGCGGAACGTAGCGAAGATATCGAGCCGCTCGACCGGCGACCACGAGAAGTCGATCTGGTAGGTGTCGGTATACGAACGGCCGTCGGTGTCGTAGAATACGATCCGGTCGGCATACATCTCCTGATCGGCCACGATCGAGCTGTAGAATTGCGTACGGAAATAGTCGAAACTCAGCGTCGCGTCGCCCTGCTTCACCAGTCCGAAGGTTTGCGTCAGGCTTCCGCCGACGGTCAGGGCCTTCTCCATGCGGTCGAATTTCCGGAAATCGAATTTCCCGGATTCGTTGTCGAGGAACGTGATCGCCCGGCCAGTAGCCAGTACGCCGATATTGTCCGTAATGACGTTCGTCGAGCGGTAACCCAGGCCCGCCGAACCGCGCAGCGTCGTCGAAGGGGTGATATTCCATTTCAGGTGGCCGCGGGGCGTCACGAAGAAACGGTCGTAATAGTGGTTGTAATCGCCGCGAACTCCGGCCACGATCGAAAACTTGTCCTTGATGGCATAGGTATACTCGGCATAGGCTCCCGCCTCGCGCTCGTTGCGGTCGAAATTGTAGTCGCGGACGCTGTTGGCGGCGATCCACGGCGTCGGGTTGAGCAGTTTCTCGCGGTAGTAATCCAGATGTCCCTGCACCCCGACGATCAGCGACGACCGATAGGTGAAATAGTGGTTGTACATCAGGTTCAGCGCCAGCGAATTCTGGTTGCCCGTATAGTCGTTCAGCCCGAAATAGGCGTCTTCGCTGAAATGGTCGAAGTCGGCGACGAACGCCAGGTTCGAACGCATTTCGTCCTGCTCGTCGGGATCGTAAACCGACGGACCGACCGGCATACCTATTTTAAAATAGCCGTTGGCGTTGCGGTTGCGGATGTGCGACCCGTAGAGCGGCATCTTCTTGTCGCCGGCTCTCCAGTCCCAGTCCTGCACCATCTCCTCGCGCATGGCCTTCGTGTCCTTGTAGTCGAGCATGCCGCCCAGGCGGTTTTCCTGCACGAACTTCCAGCCCCAGCGAATCTGCGTGCCGTTGTCGGCGGCGTAGAGCCATTTGTTGGCCACGTTGATCTGGTCGGCCTTCGGCAGGTCGCGGAATCCGTCGTGGTTGTGATCCATCTTCCGCACGTCGGTATCCATCGAGCCGTGAAGCAGGATGACGCTCGACAGCTTCTTGTCTTTCGTGACGGGAAAAGCCGTCGAAATATTGGCCTCAGGACGCAGTTCGTCGTCGAGGTAAAGGTTCACGAACAGCCGTTCGTCGTCCGTAGGCTTGCGGTGTTCGAGGTTAATCTGGCCCGTGATGGCCTCATGGCCCGCCGTGACCGAAGCCACGCCCTTCGACACCTGGATCGAATTGAGCCACATGCCCGGCGTGTAACTCAGCCCGTAGGGAGCGCTCAGGCCCCGCATGATGGGACGGTTCTCGTCGAGTATCTGCGTATAGGTTCCGGCCAGTCCCAGCATCTTGATCTGCCGGGCGCCCGATATGGCGTCGCTGTAACCGACGGTCACCGAAGCCGAATTTTCGAACGACTCGGCCAGGTTGCAGCAGGCCATCTTACAGAGGCCCGCAAAGGAGATCATCTCGCCTTTGACGATCCCGTCGCGCTTGACGAAATTGCCGCTGAGGTTGCCCTCGACAACGACGCCTTCCAGCGCCACGCCCTCCGAACGGAGCGTAAATTCGACCTTGTCGACGCCGTTTTTCACATCCAGCGTGTCGTTGACAAAGCCCAGGTACGAGGCTACGAGTTTATCGTACCCCTTCACGCGGTGTACGAGAAATGCGCCCTGTGCGTCGGTGCTGGCCCCGATGGTCGTGCCGGCCCAGTAGACCGAAGCCCCGATGAGCGGTTGACGGTCGGCATCGCGGACCACGCCCCTCAAATCCTGTGCGCTCAGGGAACCGCACACAGCGAAGGCAGAAATAGATAATACGGTGTATTTGAAAAATTTCATGAAAATCCGTTATTGGTTAAAACTGATTACGGACCGGCGCACACAGCACCGGTCCCGAAGGTGTTTTAAGCCAATACGGGAGGAGCCCGGAAGCCGACGGGCAGGATGCAGGCTTCGCGTATCAGGGGTACATGCCTCTGGACAACCTCCTCGCGCAACTGGGGAACGTGTGCAGGACACGGACACTCCACGGCGAGTGCAGGCGGCAGGTCGAGGACGATGCAGCGTATGTATTTTTCGTTATTGTCGGAGTTCGACGTAACGTAAAGTTCGACATCGGTCGAATGGTGGTTGCCGCAGCAGGGGGCGCGCATCGCACCGTCGTGCGCCGACTGAACGTCCGCCGGATGCTGGCAATGGGTACAGCACACGTGCTCCGTGCGGGCCTTCATCGACACGCACTTACACGTCAGCGACGCCAAAGCCATCCCCGCCGTCGCAAAAAGATAGACGGCGAGCAACAACAGCGATATGGCCCTTTTCAGTTTCACTATTCTTCTACGATTCCGCATTCGGCAAGGCTCGCGATCCACCGCCCGGCATCCTGCAAAGCGGTTTCAGCGTCGACCTCGTAACATTCGGTCAGCAGCAGCGCAGCGTCCGCAGCCGTAAACTCGCGGCCCCGCAGCTTCTCCCACAGATACATCGACGAAGGATTGAGCGACACGATGCGTGTCATATCGGCGGCGCCTCCGCGTCCCGGCATCACGATCACGTGCTCACCGGCCATCTCCCGGACCTTGTATTCTTCGCGTATCTTCATCTTCCGAATATTCGATTTTTGCAAAAATACGAAAAATTCCCCAAACTGCCTAATTTTTCACAAAACCGCACGCAATTCGGCTTTGCACCCGTCCGGCTTTTTCGTACCTTTGTGCTATGGAACCGACCGCGGACAAAATATACGAAGTGCTCCGGCGCTACTGGGGCTTCACCACCTTCCGCCCCGTGCAGGAGCAGATCATCCGCGCGGCGATGGAAGGGCGCGACACACTGGCCCTGATGCCCACGGGCGGCGGCAAGTCGCTGACCTACCAGGTTCCGACGCTTGCCCGCGAAGGGCTCTGCATCGTCGTCACACCGCTCATCGCCCTGATGAAAGACCAGGTCGATCGCCTCCGGGCCCGGGCCGTCCCGGCCGTGGCGATCCATTCGGGGCTCTCGCCGCGCCAGATCGACATCGCGCTGGACAACTGCGCCTACGGCGACGTAAAGTTCCTCTACGTGGCTCCCGAACGGCTGGCTACCGAGGCGTTCCGCCTGCGCGTGGTGCGCATGAACGTCTCGCTCATCGCCGTCGACGAGGCTCACTGCATCTCGCAGTGGGGCTACGATTTCCGCCCTTCGTACCTGCGCATCGCCGAACTGCGCGAAAAGCTCCCGGGCGTTCCCGTGCTGGCGCTCACCGCCTCGGCCACCCGCCTGGTGGCCGACGACATCATGCGCCACCTGAAATTTGCCGAACCGCACATCCTGCGCAGCAGCTTCGCACGCCCCAACCTCTCGTACAGCGTCCGCCGTACCGACGACAAAAACGGCCAGTTGCTGCGACTGGTCCACAACGTCCCCGGCACGGGTATCATCTATGTGCGCACGCGGGAAGGGACCGAGCAGGTCGCCGACTTCCTGCGACAGGAAGGGGTGACGGCCGCGGCCTACCACGGCGGGCTGGGCCACGCCGAGCGGTCGCTCCGGCAGGAGGAGTGGCTCTCGGGCAAAGTCCGCGTGATGGTCGCCACCAACGCTTTCGGCATGGGCATCGACAAAGCGGACGTGCGCTTCGTGGTCCACTACGCGATGTGCGACTCGCTCGAAAGCTACTACCAGGAGGCCGGCCGTGCAGGCCGCGACTCACAGCGGGCCTATGCCCTGCTGCTGGTCGCATCGGACGACAGCGACCGCATTTCGCGGCGTTTCGAGCTGGAATTTCCCCCGCTGGAAAAGATCAAGGATATTTACGAAAGGGTCTGCTCCTACCTGCAGATCGGCATCGGCGACGGCGGCGAAGCGTCGTTTCTGTTCAACATCCACGACTTCTGCGCCCGCGAACACCTCTATTCGGGAACGGTCCAGAGTGCCCTCAAACTGCTCCAGCAGAACGGCTACATGACCCTTACCGACGCACAGGAAAACCCCGCACGGGTGATGTTCTGCGTCAGCCGCGACGAATTGTACAAACTCCGCGTGCAGCGCGACGAACTGGACCACTTCATCCGCACCCTGCTGAGGCTCTACAACGGGGTCTTCACCGAGTTCCGGCCCATCGACGAAGGCGAACTGGCCACCTGGAGCGGCTACACCGTCGAGCGCGTCAGGGAATTGCTCAAACGGCTCTGGCAGTTGCGCGTGATCCGTTACGTCCCCTCGAACCGTTCGCCAATCCTTTTCATGAACGAAGAACGCCTGCCCCGCGCCGACCTTTACATCGCCCCCGAGACCTACAAGCGGCGGCAGGAGCTGATGCGCGAACGCTTCGAGCAGATGATCGCCTACGCCGCCAACGAGGAGCAGTGCCGCAGCGCCGTGCTCGAAAAGTATTTCGGCGAAGAGACGCCCGCGCCGTGCGGAGTCTGCGACGTGTGCCTCGCCCGCAAACGGGCCGCGAAAGCCGCCGGGCGGGCCCCCGGAACACCCGGCATCCCCGCGCCCGGCGACGAGGCCTCCCTGCGCGAAAAACTCCTGGCGCGCCTCGCACGCTCCCCGGCCGACCCGCGCCAACTCGCCGCCGAACTGGCCTGTTCCCCCGACCGACTGGCTGAAGTCGTGCGCGAACTGCTCGGAGAAGGCAAAATCGCCACCGGCAAAGAAGGAATATTGAAACTTTTTCCGTAATTTTGCAGGAACATCCGTCCAATGACTACAGTAAATAATTTCATCGATAAAATCAGCAACGAGCAAACCGCCCTGCTCCCGGCCATCGAGTTCCGGGGAGAAATCCGTATCGTCGAGCAGGAGCGCGACATCGCCGCGGCCTGCAAGCTGCTCGCCGAGCAGTCCGTCATCGGCTTCGACACCGAGACGCGCCCTTCGTTCCGCCCGGGCGTAACGTTCCGCGTATCGCTGCTGCAACTCTCCACACCGAAGGTCTGCTTCCTGTTCCGGCTCAACAAGATTCCGCTCGCCAAACCGATCCTGCAACTGCTCGAAGACAAAAAAGTCCTCAAGATCGGCGCCGACGTTGCGGGCGACCTGCGCTCGCTGCGCCAGATCCGTCATTTCCGCGACGGGGGCTTCGTCGACCTGCAGAGCATCGCCTCGGAATGGGGCATCGGGGAGAAGAGCCTGCGCAAACTCTCGGCCATCGTGCTGGGACAGCGCGTCTCGAAAGCCCAGCGGCTGAGCAACTGGGAAGCCACGACCCTCACCGACAAGCAGCAGCTTTACGCCGCGACCGACGCATGGGTCTGCACCCGTATTTACGAGCAGTTGCTCCGCACACCGAAAAAACCGATCCGTAAATGATACCGCAAATTTACCTGCGCAAAGGCAAGGAGGAATCGCTCCTGCGCCGCCACCCGTGGATTTTCTCGGGAGCCATCGACCACATCCAGGCCGAAGAAGAGTCCGATTTCGCCGAAGGGGCCCTCGTCGAGGTCTACACCCGTCAAGGCGACTTCATGGCCCTGGGCCACTACCAGATCGGATCGATCGCCGTGCGCGTGCTCACGTTCGAACGCGAAGAGATCGACCAAGCGTGGTGGAACCTCCGGATCGCCGTGGCCTACGATGTCCGCCGTACGCTCGGCCTTACGGACAATCCCTCCACGACCTGTTACCGTCTCGTCCACGGCGAAGGCGACTCGCTGCCGGGGCTCGTCGTCGACATCTACGGCTCGACGGCCGTCATCCAGTGCCACTCGGCCGGCATGTACTACGCGCGGCTGCAAATCGCCGAAGCGCTGCGCTCGGTCTACGGCGAACGCCTCACGGCCATCTACGACAAATCGTCGCAGACGCTCCCCTTCAAGGCCGCCCTCGGGGCTGTCGACGGCTACCTGTGGGGATCGTCCGACCATGCGTCGCATATCGTCGTGGAGAACGGCGAACAATTCTACGTCAACTGGGAGAAAGGCCAGAAAACGGGCTTTTTCCTCGACCAGCGCGAAAACCGCCAACTGGTGAAACGCTACTCCAAGGGCCGCAACGTACTCAACACGTTCTGCTACACGGGCGGATTCTCGGTCTATGCCCTTTCGGGCGGCGCCCGGAAGGTCTGCTCGGTGGACTCCTCGGAGCGTGCCGTAGCGCTGGCCACGGAGAACATGGAACTCAACTTCGGCAAAGGCGCCGAATGCTGCGAAATCGCCGCCGACGCCATCGACTACCTCAAAGACATCGGCGACAAATACGACCTGATCATCCTCGACCCGCCGGCCTTCGCCAAGCACCACAAAGTGCTGGGCAACGCCATGCAGGGTTACAAACGACTCAACGCCCGGGCCCTGTCGCAGATTCGCCCCGGCGGAATCCTCTTCACCTTCTCCTGCTCGCAGGCCGTATCGAAGGAGTTATTCCGCACGACGGTCTTTTCGGCCGCCGCTATCGCAGGCCGCAAGGTCCGCATCCTCCACCAACTGACGCAGCCCGCCGACCATCCGATCAACATCTACCACCCCGAAGGCGAATACCTCAAGGGGTTGGTACTATACGTCGAATAACCATGAAAAAACTGCTCGCCACCCTCTTTGCGCTCCCCCTTGTCTTCGCGGCCGGGGCACAGAGCCGCACCGAAGTCTACACGTTCCCGAGCAAAATCCTCGGAACCGAAAAGAGCTGCACGGTCTACCTGCCCGACGGCTACGACCGCTCGCAGGAGTCCTACCCCGTGCTCTACCTGCTCCACGGCGCCGGGGGCTGCCACACCGACTGGACCCGGAAAGGCTACATGCGCCGCATCACCGACGAAACGATCGCCTCGGGGATGGCCCGGCCGATGATCGTCGTCATGCCCGACGCCGCCGGCGAAGGCGAGGACTACAAGGGCAAACACATGGGATACTTCGACGTTCCGGGCTGGAACTACGAACAGTTCTTTTTCGAGGAATTCCTGCCTGCCGTCGAATCGAAGTACCGCATCACAGCCGACAAGCAGCACCGCGCCATTTCAGGCCTCTCGATGGGCGGCGGCGGAACGGCGGCCTATGCCCTGCGCCACCCCGGAGTTTTCAGTTCGGCCTGCCCGATGAGCGGCCTGCTGGACACGTTCCCCAGCGCGCGCAACTACGACAATGCGTTCCAGAAATCCGTCGCCGACAACTCCCCCGTCGCGATGCTGCGCAACATGCCCGACGACCAGTTGGACGGCGTACGTTCGGTCCGCTGGTGGGTCGACTGCGGCGACGACGATTTTCTCTGGAAATCGAACGTCGATTTCTACTCGCTCATGCGCCAGCGCAACATCCCGCTGCAATACCGCATGCGCGACGGCGGCCACACGTGGCGCTACTGGGAGACGGTACTACCCGACGTGCTGACGTTCGTCTCGGCCGGGTTCGGCAAATAGCCGCCGGCCCCACGCAATCCACAAAAAAAGGTCCCGGAACTGCCGGGACCTTTTCTATTTTACCTTCTCGAAAACGTAGACTTCGTGGACCTCGCCGTCGTAGCCCGGATAAAATCCCCGGGGCATGCCGAGCACGATCCGCGCCCCGCGGTTGGCCAGCACCAGCAGTTCGTCCGTCGCAGGGTCGACAGCCAGTCCTTCGATCTCTCCGGCACGGCGGAAATCGGCCATCGAACGCAGCGGGTGCACCGTGGCATACGACTTTCCGTCGCGCAGGTCGGCAACGTAGAGGTTGTCCGGCTCGTCGAGGTCGGCATCCCCGTCGTCGGCAGAGATCAGCATCCGGCCGTCGACCATGAAAATGCCCTGCTGCCATTGCGGGACGGGACGCAGGTGCACCTTGCGGACATACTTGCCCGTCTTCCGGTCATAACCGTAAACATAGCGCCCGTCGACCCAGTCGGCCATCCAGACCATATCGCTGTCACGGTCCACGGCCAGCCCGCACACTTCGACCTGCCCCGATTCGGGTTCCCAGTCGATCGAACGTTTCCATTTCAGCGTGTTGGCGTCGTAGACCGCCACCTGGATATTCTCGCCGCGGCCGTCGTCGAAAGTCTCGATTCCGGCGTAAATCTCCCCGTTCCAGACATCGATGTCGCCGATGTGGTTCGCAGCCAGCGGCAACCCGTCGAACGGGCGGTCGTTCCGGGCCACCAGCCGGCCCTGCTTGTCATACTTGTAGAGCGCCGTACTGCCCGACACATAATAATAAGCCGAATCGGCGGCAATCCCCTGCCGTCCCTCCACGGGAATCACCTCTTTAAGGCGGTACTCCGTTCCCAGGGTTTGCGCTGCGAGCGGCATTCCGGCCGCCAGCACCAACATTAACATCAAAACTCGTTTCATAGCCATTTTGTTTATACGTCCTCCGGCAAAAACAGGGCCGGAGCAGTTTCCCCTATGTGGAATCCGCTCCGGCCCGTGTTCAAAGCGGAATACCGCCTATTTTTTCTTCGTACGCTGCTGGGCCTCCTGCTGACGCATCAGCTCCTCGTAGCGCTGTTGGAATTTCGATTTCTTGCCTTTCGACTTCTTCGCGGCATTCGCCTGCATGATCGCATGGATCTTGTTGTCGTCGACCATACGGCGGATGACGAGCGTCTGCCCGATGGTGAAGAGATTCGACAGCAGGTAGTAATAGCACAAGCCGCTCGAATAGCTGTTGAACCAGAAGAGCATCATGATCGGCATCATGTAGACCATCATGAACTTCATGCCTGCCATCTGAGGCTGCGACGAAGCCGTCTGCTGGTAGTTGAAATAGGAGTATCCGAACAGCGACACCGCCATCAGCAGGGCGAACAGCGAAACATGGTCGCCGTAGAAGGGGATCGAGAACGGCAGGTTCAGCACACTGTCGAACGACGAGAGGTCGTCGGCCCACAGGAACGGCTGCTCGCGCAACTCGATCGACGCGGGGAAGAAGCGGAACATGGCGATCAGGATCGGCATCTGGATCAGCATCGGGATACAGCCGCCCATCGGGTTGATACCCGCCTTCTTGTAGAGCTCCATCGTCGCCTGCTGCTTTTTCATGGCGTCCTCCTGCTTGGGATATTTCTTCGCCAATTCGTCGACCTGCGGCTTTATCAGGCGCATTTTGGCCATCGAGACATAACTCTTGTACGTCAGCGGCGAGATCACCAGTTTCACGAGCAGCACCAGGATGAAGATGATGATACCGAAGCTGCCGATGTAGTTGCGCAGGAAGTCGAAGACCGGAATCACGCACCAGCGGTTGACCCATCCGAAAATACCCCAGCCCAGCGGCACGAGACGTTCCAGGTGGATTTCCGCACCGCGCGGATCGTCGACCTTCTTGAGGATCGAATACTTGTTGGGGCCGAAATAGAAGGCAAAGTCATAGCCTTCGGTCTGGGGTGTATAGGGCACGCCCATCTGCGCCGTGAAGGATTTCAGCAACGACGACTCGGGAGCGGCCGTATCGAAAGAAAGGTTGGCGTAGGAGACATTGTCCGGGGCGATGAACACCGACGAGAAGAACTGCTGCTTGAAAGCCACCCACGAAACCTGCGTCGAAATGTTCTTCGACTTGGCGCCCTCGCTCATGCCCAACTCCTCGATCGAAGTCTCGTTCGGGAAGCGGTAAGCCAGCGTCGTATACATGTTCTCGTTCTGGAAACCCTTTTCGTTCTGGAAGGTGGTATTCGCCCAGTCGATCTGTATCTGCGTCTGGTTGGCCATCTCCGCAGCCATGTTCACCAGCCGTACGTCGAAGTTGACGAGGTAGTCGCGCGCAGGAGCCTCCGTATTATATATAAGGTAGCGGTACTCCAGGTAAGCCCCCTCCGAAACGCGAAGACGCATCACGACGCTCTCCGCGCCGTCCTCCGTCGTCGTAATAGGCTGGGCCGTAAATACATAGTCCAGCGTATTGACCGGAATATTCTTCAGTCCGTTCTTCAGGTAGAACGAAAGCCCGAAACGCGCCGTCGCGGGGTCCATCATCTCGATCTTCTGGTCGCGTTTGCCGCGCGGACCGTACTTGGTATAATCTTTCAGCGTGACACCCGTGATCTGGCCGCCGCGGGTCGAAAAACGCACCGACATCACGTCGTTCTCGACCGTAAACTCTTCGGGTTCCGTCTCGCGGGCCGCCGTCAGCGCCTCGCCCAGCGTTTCGACCTGGCGTTCGCGCACCGCAGCCGCAGCATCGGCAGCAGCCAGTTCGGCCTGCGCTCCGCCGTCCGCCACCGCCGTCGAATCCACAACGGGCGCTGCGGGACGCGTCGCTGCCGCTACCGAGTCCTGATAGGCCTCATAACGGGCCATTTGTTCCTGATATTCTTTCTGCTGCTGGCTGTTGAAGTAGGCGAATCCCAGAAAAAGGACCGCTACGACGGCAATGCCGATAATTGACTTTTTATCCATTAAGTGTTGTTTCTTTTCGCTCTACGGGATTAATATTACTTCTTCGCATGCTCCAGCGCAGCCTTCACGAAGGCCACGAACAGCGGCGAGGGACTCTGCACGGTGCTCTTGTATTCGGGATGGTACTGCACGCCGATGAACCACGGATGGTTCTCGATCTCGACGACCTCCACCAGGTTCGTGTCGGGATTCACGCCCACAGCCTTCATGCCGTCCTTCTCGAACTGCTCCAGGTAATCGTTGTTGAACTCGTAGCGGTGGCGGTGGCGCTCCGAAATGTTGAGTTTGCCGTAAGCGGCAGCAACTTTCGAACCCTTTTTGAGCGCACAGGGATAAGCGCCCAGACGCATCGTGCCGCCTTTGGCCGTAACGCCCTTCTGCTCCTCCATCAGGTCGATCACCGGATGGGCCGTCGCCGGCTCCATCTCGCTCGAATTGGCATCGGCGAGGTTCAGGACGTGACGCGCGAATTCGATCACCGCACACTGCATACCCAGGCAGATGCCCAGGAACGGCACGTTATTCTCGCGGGCGAAGCGCACGGCCTCGATCTTGCCTTCGATGCCGCGGTTGCCGAAGCCCGGGGCCACCAGAATACCGGCCATCTTGCCCAGGTGCGCAGCCACGTTTTCCCGCGTGATCTTCTCCGAATTGACGTAACGCAGCTTGACTTTGCAATCGTTGACCGCCCCGGCGTGGATGAACGACTCGCAGATCGACTTGTAGGCGTCGGGCAGTTCGGTGTACTTGCCGACCAGCGCGATCTCGATCTTCTTCGACGGGTGTTTCACCTTCTCGACGAATGCGCTCCATGCAGTCATGTCCGGCTCCTTGTCGGCCGGAAGGTTGAGTTTGTCCAGCACCACTTCGTCCAGATGCTGTTCGTGCATCTTCAGCGGCACTTCGTAGATCGTCGGCACGTCGATCGACTCCATCACGGCATTGGCGTCGACGTTGCAGAACAACGCCACCTTGCGCTTGAGCGCCGCCGTCAGCGGATGCTCGGCGCGCAGCACGAGGATGTCGGGCTGGAGACCGTTCTCCAGCAGCGCCTTCACCGAGTGCTGCGTGGGCTTGGTTTTCAACTCGCCCGAAGCGGCCATATAGGGAATCAGCGTCAGGTGAACCAGCGCCGTATTTTTGTAACCCAGCGAGTAGCGCAACTGGCGCACCGACTCGATGAACGGCTGCGACTCGATGTCGCCCACCGTACCGCCGATCTCGGTGATGATTACGTCGTATTTCTTGGTCTGCGCGAGCAACTGGATGCGCCGCTTGATCTCGTCGGTGATGTGGGGAATGACCTGTACGGTCTTACCCAGGTACTCGCCCTTGCGCTCCTTCTCGATGACGCTCTTGTAGATACGCCCCGTCGTGACGTTGTTGGCCTTCGACGTGGGCTGGTTCGTAAAGCGCTCGTAGTGCCCCAGGTCGAGGTCCGTTTCGGCTCCGTCTTCGGTGACGTAGCATTCGCCGTGCTCATAGGGGTTGAGCGTCCCGGGATCGACGTTGATGTAGGGATCGAGCTTCTGAATGGTCACCGAGTAGCCGCGGGCCTGCAACAAACGCGCGATCGAGGCCGAAATGATACCCTTGCCGAGCGACGATGCCACACCGCCCGTTACGAAGATGTACTTGGGTTTGGAAAGTTTCATTACTGTTGTATACTATTTATTTTCGTTGTTCTGTTCTTCCTGGTCCTGCTTGTCGATCAGCTTCACCTTCTCGATCGTGGCGGTCATCTCCTCGCGGGCACGCTCGATCTTCGCACGCACGTCGGCGACCAGCGCTTCGGCGTTCTTCGACTTGGCAAAGAACCCGATGTTGTTCTCCAAGAGGCCGATCTCCTGTTCCAGTTGGCGTACCTTATTGTAGAGCCGTTCGCGCTCCGAACGCAGGCGACGGTCGCCCGCGGCCTTGAACGTCGAGACCTTCTCGCGGAAACGTCCCATCGAGCGGTCGCGCTCCGAGCCGCGCAACGTGTTGAACAGTGCGTCCACCGCGGCCTTGTATTTTTTCTGAATGGCGTCCTTCTGCTTGATGGGCACGAACCCGATCTCGCCCCAGCGGCGCTGGAATTCGCGGATCACCTCGTAACCGCCGGCTTTCACATCGGCCTCGGCCATTTCGGCCAGCAGGGCGAGTTTCTTCTGCAGGTTCTCCTCGTGTTCGCCGTCGACGCTCGCAAAATGCGCCCCCTTGCGCTCGAAGAACTTGTCGCAGGCAGCACGGAACCGTTTCCAGACAGCATCCGAATGACGCCGTGATACGGCTCCGATCTGCTTCCAGCGTGCCTGCAGGGCAATCAGTTCGTCGGTGGTCTTCTTCCACTCCTCGCTGTTCATCAGCGACTCGGCGGCCTCGCAAATCTCCGTCTTCAGCTGAAGGTTGTGTTCCATTTCGGTCTTCATCCCGGCATAGAACTGCCGCTTGGCTTCGAAGAAGCGGTCGCACGCCGTGCGGAAACGCTCGTAGATGCGGTTGTTGTCTTTCTTCGGTGCAAAGCCGATGGTCTTCCAGGTCTTCTGAATCTCCAGCAGGCGGTCGCTCGCGCGGTTCCACTCCTTGCGCGTGGTCAACGGCTGGGAGGAGAGCTCCTCCGTAGCGGCGCACAGCTCGGTTTTGAGTTCGAGGTTCTTCACCTGCTCGCCCTTCAGCGTTTCGAAATGCTCCTGGTGCTGCTTGTTGATACGGCTCGATGCAGCCTTGAAACGCTCCCAGAGCGCCTCCTTGTATTCATTGGCTACGGGACCCGTCTCACGCCATTCGTCGTGGAGCTTCTGCAACTTGTGGAACGCCTCGACGACGGAAGGCTCCAGCACCAACGCCTCAGCCTGCTCGCAGAGGGCGACTTTCTGCTCGTAGTTTTTCTTCAGGTCGAGGTCGCGAAGCTCCTTGTTGATCTTGATGAAGCTGTAAAAATTCTCGACATGCAGGTTATAGGTCTCCCACAAATCCTTGACATACTGCTGCGGCACGATGCCGGTATCCTTCCAGCGCTGCTGGAGTTCACGGAATTTGTTGAACGTATGGTTGAGTGTCTCGTCCGAATTGACCAGCTCCTTGAGCTCTTCGATGATGCTCTGCTTGACCTTGAGGTTCGCCTCTTTCTCGGCTTCGAGGTTGGCGATGAACGCATCGCGGCGATGGCGGTACTCCTTGAACTGCTCCTTGAGCTGTACCTCTGCACCGTCTACCGAAGGTGCGAAATCCTCCTCGGCGCCGCCTTCTTCGACGAAACGGCGGCGTGCGGCCTCGACTTCGGCGCGACGGATGCGGTAGAAGGCGATCTTCAGCGCCTCCACATCCCGGCGGATCGACTGCACGGGCTGCTCTTCGAGCATCCGGGCGAACAGGGCTACCAACTCCTCCTTGCCTTTGCCGGCGAACTTGTCCTCTTCGGACGACTGTCCGGCGAGTTCTTCGGCGGCCTCCTCCTCGGGGGTCTCGCCTTCGATCTCCAACCCGGCGTTCCGGGCCGCAAGCGCGGCGTCCTCGTCGTCGAAATCAACCCGCACATCCTCGGGAGCGGCCTCCTCGTCCGACTCCGAAGCTATCGGCTCGGCGGCAGGCTTGATCCGCGCACGTTTGGCGCGCGGCGCGGCCTCGTCGGCAGGGACTTCTTCCGTTGCGGGAGCCTCGTCGGCACGCTCCGCAGGAGTTTCGGTTGCGGACTGCTCAGCGCCGGCAGGCGTTTCCGCAACTTCCGCAACGGGTTCTTCCGCAGCGGCGGGCGCCTCTGCGGCCGTTTCGGCAGCGGGCATTTCGGGTTCAGGGACTTCGGCAGTCACGGCAGGATTCGCTTGCGCATCTTCAGCCGCAGGGCTGACTTGCTCTTCGGGAGCAGGAAGTGTCGGTTTTTCAGTAGCCATCTCAGTACACGTTTTTGAGTCCCCGCAGATGCGGAGGCATATAAATCTCGCAAATATAACCATTTTATGCGGAACGCGGAAAAGATTTCGCCAAAACATGCAACAACGCCGCCTTCCAGGAACAGAAAACCGCCGCGATCCGTCCCAACGGCGTTTTTTCGGGCCGGTTCCGGCTCTGCATCAGCGCTTACGGCATCAAACCCGATACGGCCCATCGACCGGAACGCGCCAGGTAAAAATAAATCCCGCGACACCGGATGTCGCGGGATTTATCTTATCCGGAAAGCGCCGTCAGCGCTTGCGGCCCTTTGCAGCGATGCGTTTGGGCGCAGCCTGACGGCCCGTGGTGACGGGACGGCTGCTGCGGCGAACGCTCTTGGTTCCCGCGCCGCGCTTGGGTTTCTCCCAGGCCGCAGCTTCGTCGTAGCGCTGGAAAGCCTCCCAGTCGAACCCGTCGTTGCCGCCGGTCGGAGGTGTACTCCAGTCGTTCGCGGCTTTTTTCCGGCTCCGCGTCACGGGACGCTGTTCCCCGGCATCGCCGGAAGCGGTTTCAGCGGCCGGTTTGCGGGTCCGCTTCGCGGGGCGGAACTCCTCCGCGCCTGCGGACTCCTCCGTCTTTTTGCGGCTCCGTTTTTCGGGACGGAACTCCCCGGCGGATTCGCTCCGGAACGACTCCTCGCCGCCGGTCCGTCCGCCTGCCGGTGCACTACGCCGCTTTCCGCCGCCGTTCTCCGAATCGGAGCCGTCGATTTTGGCGATACGCCGACGGCCTCCCGAAGCGTTGAGCTGCCCCACGACCGCTTCGGCGTCGCTGAACGGCACGCTCACCAGCGAATAGTTCTCGAAAATGCGCACATCGTCGATATTCTTGTCCCTCAGGCCGCACTTGCGCTTGAGCATGTCCACGATCTTGCGGGCCGTATAGCCGTCTCGGCCCCCGAGGGCCAGGAACAGCCGCGCCTTGCCCTTGCGGTCGACCGAGAACGAACGGATTTCAGGGTAATTGCTCTGGTCCAGTTCGCTGCGGAACGCCAGTCGCAGCAAAGCCCCCAGCGCCACCTCGGGCGCATAGGCTTCGAGCAGCTCGGCCGCGATGTCGGCGTAATCACCGTAGGCCTCTTCTGTCACAATCTCCTGCAAATCGTCTTTGATCTTGGCGCGCTTCATCGCTACGATGTCCTGCGGCGAAGGCAGCGTCTCGCGCTTGATGTCGGCCTTGATGTCGCGCATCATCCAGTTGAAACGGCGCAGTTCGGCGCTCGAAATAAAGGTGATGGCCGTACCCTGGTTGCCCGCGCGGCCCGTACGGCCGATACGGTGCACATAACTCTCCGAATCCTGCGGCAGCGAGTAGTTGATCACGTGCGAAAGGTTCGACACGTCGATACCGCGCGCAGCCACATCGGTGGCTACCAGCACGTTGACCGCTTTGTCGCGGAACTTGCGGAGTATCTTCTCGCGCTGGGCCTGCGACACGTCGCCATGCAGGCCTTCGGCCGAATACCCCTGTGCCACCAGGCGCGTCGCCACCTCGTCCACGCCGATCTTCGTACGGCAGAAAACGATGCCGTAAAAGTCGGCCTCGATGTCGATGATGCGCGTCAGGGCGTCGAACTTGTCGGCCTCGCGCACCTCGAAGTAAATCTGATTCGTGAGGTCGGTCATCAGGTGCTGCGACTCCACGCGCAGCACTTCGGTGTCGCGCATGTAAGCCTCCGAAAGGCGGATGATCCGCTCGGGCATCGTGGCCGAAAAGAGCAGTACGCGGCGGTCTTCGCCCGTGTGGCTCATGATCTCCTCGACATCCTCGACGAAGCCCATGTTGAGCATCTCGTCGGCCTCGTCCAGGACGAGGAAACGGACTTTGTCCAATTTGAGCGTGCCGCGGCGGATATGGTCCAGCACACGGCCCGGCGTACCGACGACGATGTCGACGCCCCGCGACAGGCGGCGCAACTGTTCGCTCATCGCAGCGCCTCCGTAGATGGCCGTGATCGAAAGCCGCCGTTCGCGGTTGTAACTGAGCAGTTCCTCGGCGGCCTGCACGGCCAGTTCGCGCGTCGGAACGAGAATAATGGACTGTACGCCCTCTTTCGAAGGTTCGATCTGCTGGAGTATCGGCAGCCCGAAAGCCGCCGTTTTACCCGTACCGGTCTGGGATTGCGCGATGATGTCGTTCTCTCCCGAGAGCAGACGGGGAATCGTAAGTCGTTGGATGGAAGTAGGGCTTTCGAACCCTTTTGCTTGGACGGCCGCGAGCATTTCGTCGCTAAGGCCTAAGGTGCTGAAATCAGCTTCGTTGATCATATATGAATAATTGAAGGGTCAAAGGTACGATAATTTATTGGATTATTCGCCGGAAAATCACTATCTTCGCAAAAACTTATGCCGCACGGCCCACACACGGGCCGCCTGACTGAAAACCGACACCATGAGCCACCGCATCCTGCTGGTCGACGACGAGGTAGACATCCTCGAATTCGTCCGCTACAACCTCGTACGCGAGGGTTACGAAGTCTTCACGGCCGAGAACGGCGCCGAGGCGCTGAAGATCGCCGCCGAATGCCGTCCGCACCTGATCCTGCTGGACATGATGATGCCGGTGATGGACGGAGCGCAGACCTGCCGTGCGATCCGCGCCAACCCGCTCCTGAAGGACACGATGGTGGTTTTCCTCTCGGCGCTGGGCGAGGAGGGGCAGCAGTTGGCGGGCTTCGGCGTAGGAGCCGACGACTACCTGACCAAGCCCATCAAGATGAAACTGCTGGTGAGCCGCGTACAGGCGATCCTCAAGCGGATCGACGCCGACAAAGCCCCCGAAAAGGCCCCGTCGCCGGGTATCACCGTCGACCGCGAGCGCTATACCGTCATCCGCGACGGGCAGGAGATCACCCTGCCGCGCAAGGAGTTCGCGCTGCTCGACCTGCTCTACTCGTCGCCCGGGAAACTGATTCCCCGCGAGGAGATCTACGCCAGGATATGGGGCACGGAGGTCGTCGTGGGCGACCGTACGATCGACGTGCACATCCGCAAACTGCGCCAGAAGATCGGCGACGAGCGCATCGTCACGGTCAAAGGCGTAGGATACAAGTACGAACCCGTTTAAAAGCGGGCAAACCGCCGCATTATCGTGCGGCAGGTCAGTTGGATTAGGTTAGTTAGAGAACATATGAACAATTCCCGGAAATACCGCCGCATCGTCGTCAAGATCGGCAGCAACGTGCTCACCCGTGAAAACGGCCATCCCGACACCACGCGCATTTCGGCGCTCGTCGACCAACTGGCGCGCCTGCACCAGGCCGGCACGGAGATCATCCTCGTCTCGTCGGGCGCCGTGGCCTCGGGCCGCAGCGTACTCGAAGCCCGGGCCGGACGCATCGACACCGTTTCGGCCCGCCAGCTCTTCTCGGCTGTCGGACAGGTCAAACTGCTCAACCGCTACTACGACCTTTTCAACGAATACGGCATCACCTGCGGACAGGTGCTCACCACCAAGGAGAGCCTCTCCACGCGGCGGCAGTACCTCAACCAGCGCAACTGCATGGAGGCGATGCTCGCCGCCGGCGTAATCCCGATCGTCAACGAAAACGACACGATCTCCGTCACGGAACTGATGTTCACCGACAACGACGAGCTTTCGGGCCTCGTGGCGGCGATGATGGGCGCCGAGGCGCTCGTCATCCTGAGCAACATCGACGGCATCTACGACGGTTCGCCGTCCGACCCTGCGTCGCAGGTCATCCGCCGCGTCGCCCCGGGCCGCGACCTCTCGCAGTATATCGACACGGCTCGTTCCTCGCGCGGCCGCGGGGGCATGACGACCAAAAGCCGCATCTCCTCCCGCGTGGCGGGCGAGGGCATCGAAGTGGTGATCGCCAACGGCCGCCGCGACAACATCCTCACCGATCTCGTGCTGACCGACAGCGATGTCGTCTGTACGCGCTTCGAAGCGGCTCCCCGCACGGCCTCGGGCGTCAAAAAATGGATCGCCAGCAGCGAAGGCTTTGCCAAAGGAGCCCTGCACCTCGACGCCGGAGCCGCCGCAGCCGTCTCGCAGAGCAAAGCCGCGAGCATCCTCGCCGTAGGCGTCACCGCCGTCGAAGGCGATTTCGAACGCGACGACATCGTGCGCATCCTCTCGCCCGAGGGCACGCAACTGGGCGTGGGGCGCATCTCGTGCGACAGCGCCACAGTCCGCCGCAACCTCGGCCGCAAAGGCCTCAAACCACTGATTCACTGCGATTACCTCTATTTGGAATAACATGGAATACGATACAATCTTCGCCGCTGCCCGCCGTGCCGGGACCGAGCTTGCACGGACCGACACCCAACGCCTCGGACGTGCAATCGTCCGGGCCGCCGCCCTGCTGCGGGAAAACACCGGAAAACTACTCGCGGCCAACGCCCTCGACCTGGAGGCCATGGCCGCCGATTCGCCCATGCGCGACCGCCTGCGGCTGACGCCCGAACGCATCGCCTCGATCGCCTCCGACATGGAATCCGTCGCCGGACTTCCCTCGCCGCAGGGCGAGACGCTCGCCCAATGGACCCGCCCCAACGGCATGACCCTGCGCAAGGTCCGCGTACCGTTCGGCGTGGTAGGCATGGTCTGCGAAGCACGGCCCAACGTCACGGCCGACATCTTCTCGCTCTGCCTGAAGACGGGCAACGCCTGCGTCCTGAAGGGAGGCAGCGACGCCCGCCATTCCAACGAGGCCATCGCCGCCCTGCTCCGCGAAGCGCTCCTCAGCGAGGGGATCGACCAGGCGGCTTTCACGCTGCTGCCTGCGGGGCACGACGCCGTCGCCGCCCTGCTCAACGCCGTGGGTTACGTCGACGTGGTGATTCCGCGCGGCGGCTCGGGACTGATCCGCTTCGTGCGTGAGAACGCCCGCATCCCGGTCATCGAAACCGGCGCAGGTATCGTCCACACCTATTTCGACCTCGACGGCGACCTGGCGAAAGGCCGTGCCGTCGTCTGCAACGCCAAGACGCGGCGCGTCAGCGTCTGCAACGCCCTCGACTGTCTCGTCGTCCACCGCGGCCGCCTCGCGGACCTCGCGGCATTGTGCGACCCGCTGGCCGCCGCCCGCGTCACGGTCTACGCCGACGCGGAGGCATACGCCGCACTCGAAGGCCGCTACCCCGCATGCCTGCTGCGTCCCGCCTCCGAAGAGCATTTCGGGACCGAGTTCCTCGACTACAAACTGGCCGTCCGCACGGTCGGGTCGCTCGACGAAGCCCTCGCCCACATCGCCCGTTACTCCTCGCGCCACAGCGAAGCCATCGTCACCGAAAACGAGCGGACCGCCGACCAGTTCACCCAACGCGTCGACGCGGCGTGCGTCTACGTCAACGTCTCGACGGCCTTCACCGACGGCGGCCAATTCGGCTTCGGCGCCGAAGTCGGCATCTCGACCCAGAAACTCCACGCCCGCGGCCCGATGGGGCTGCCCGAACTCACGACGTACAAATACGTGATCACGGGCGACGGACAGGTCAGGGAATCATAACGCCGTTTGCGCCGCCGACCGCTGCATTTACAAACCGCCCCGTCCCCGGGCAAGCAGACGACGCATGCCCCGGACGACGGCGCAACGGCAGCTATGAGCACGAATCGGATAAATTTTCCACCTATTTTGGTAAAAAATAGAACGATCCGTAATCATTTTTTGCTTAAATTTGCACATCCGTAAAATAATACATATATTTAAATTATGATTCGTGAACTTTTTGCCGTGGGCCTGGGAGGTGCCGCCGGAAGCATCGTCCGCTATATGCTCTCCGCCTGGCTGCTTGCAGGGCACACGATCCTGGGTTTTCCGACCGGGACGTTCACGGTTAACGCCGCGGGCTCGCTGCTGATCGGCATCCTGCTGGAAGCCACGACTTCGACAACGGCAGGATGGTTGCTTATCGTAGGATTCTGCGGAGGTTTCACCACCTTTTCGACCTTTTCGGCCGATGCCGTGCGGCTGCTCCGCGCCGGGGATTACGGGCCTGCGACGGCCTACATCGCCCTGAGCGCAGTGGTCTGCATCGCCTTTGCCGCCCTGGGCATGTGGATCGGCGCGCAGGTGAAAAGCTGAAAACATGGGGCCTGGTTTGCAAACGACGCAGAAGACGGCGACAACCGCCGTTGAAAGCAAAAAACAGAACAAAAACATATAACTTTATAATAGCACTTATGGTAATTTTGGTATTGAACTGCGGCTCTTCTTCGATCAAGTATCAGGTGATCGACATGGAGGCTGCATCGAGCAAACTGCTTGCAAAAGGCATCGTAGAACGCATCGGCCTCCCGGAAGGCGACCTGATCCATAAACCCGTCGGCAAGGAGCCGTTCGAACTCCACCAGCCGATTCCCGACCACACGACCGGCATCAAACTGGTCCTCGACGCCCTTACGAACGCAAAACACGGCGTGATCGCCTCGCTCGAAGAGGTGAAAGCCGTCGGCCACCGCGTCGCCCACGGCGGCGAGTTCTTCCCCGAAAGCTGCATCGTCACCGAGGATGTCAAGGCGAAAATCCGCTCGCTGTTCGAAATCGCCCCGCTGCACAACCCCGCCAACCTCGAAGGCGTGCTTTCGATCGAGAAGGTACTTCCGGGCGTGAAGCAGGTCACGGTGTTCGACACTTCGTTCCACCAGTCGATCCCCGCCGTCAACTACATGTACGCCCTGCCCCACGCCTATTACGAGAAATACCGCGTACGCAAGTACGGCTTCCACGGAACCAGCCACAAGTACGTGGCCAAGGTCGGCGCAGAGCTGGCCGGGCTCGATTTCCACAATTCGAAGATCATCACCTGCCACATCGGTAACGGCGGCTCGGTGACGGCCATCCTCAACGGCAAGTCGTTCGATACGTCGATGGGCTTCTCGCCGCTCGACGGTCTGGTGATGGGCACGCGCTGCGGCTCGGTGGATGCCAGCGCCATCACGTTCATCGGGGAAAAGGAGGGCATGACCTACGCCGAACTGAACGAGATGATGAACAAGAAATCGGGTGTACAGGGCCTTACGGACATTTCGAGCGACATGCGCGACATCGACCGCGCCTACGACGAGGGCAATCCCCGCGCAATCCTGGCCCGCGACATGTACTACGGACGCATCCGCAAGTTCATCGGCGAATATGCCGCCGAGATGGGCGGCGTCGACATGATCATTTTCACGGGCGGCGTGGGTGAGAATTCGTGCGAGATGCGCGAAACGGTCTGCACCGGACTGGAGTTCATGGGCGTCGAGTTCGACCCCGCAGCCAACAAGGGCGCCCGCGGCATCAACAAAATCCTCTCGGCTCCCGATTCGAAGGTCAAGGTAGCGACCATCGCCACCAACGAGGAACTCGTGATCGCCACGGATACCTATAATTTAGTAAAATAAACCCGGCAGCCGATCCGTTAGCATCCCGGCAACTCCGAGACATCCCTCCCGCCAAGGCGTGTATAGGGGTGGATGGAACGACCCGGCAAACGCGACGGAACACCGCAACAACAGCGGCCGGAACCGCGAACAGCCACTACATATAACAAACTACAAAATTAAACGTAACATCATTATGATTCAGCATTTGACCGATATCGTCGAGGAAGCGAGAAAACGGGGTAAAAAACGTCTTGTCGTAGCTTATGGACAGGATTCACATACGCTGGAGGCAGTCTACGAAGCCTACAAGGAGGGCCTCGTGGAGCCCACGCTCTTCGGCGACAAAGAGGTTATCAAACAGGTTTGCGAGGAAAACGACATCGACATCAAAGCGTTCAACATCGTCGACGAATCGAACGACGTGAAGTGCGTCCAGCAGGCCGTCGCATCGGTCGTTTCAGGGAATGCCGACGTGCTGATGAAAGGCCTGGTCTCGACCGACAAATACATGCGCGGCATCCTCAACAAGGAGGCCGGGCTGTTCCCCCCGAAAGGCGTCCTGAGCCACGTTTCGATCGTCGAAATGCCCTGCTACCACAAACTGCTGATCATCTCGGACGTGGCGGTTATTCCGCTGCCCGACTTCAAGCAGAAGATGGTGCAGATCGGCTACCTGGCCCGCACGGCCAACCTGCTGGGCATCAAGACCCCGAAAATCGCCTGCATCGCCCCCTCGGAGCAGTTGCTCCCCAATGTGATCTCCTCGACCGAAGGCGCGCTGCTGGCCAAGATGGCCGACCGCGGCCAGTTGGGCAACGTCGTTGTCGACGGCCCCTTGTCGCTGGACGTAGCGCTTTACAAGGAGGTTGCCGAGCACAAAAAGGTCAAAGGTTCGTCGGTCGCCGGCGATCCCGACTGCCTGCTCTTCCCCAACCTCGAATCGGCCAACGTCTTCTTCAAGTCGGTCACGCACCTCTGCGGCGGCGAACTGGCAGCGATGGTCATGGGCACGAAGGTCCCGTGCGTGCTCACCTCGCGCGGCGATACGAGCAAAACCAAGTTATTCTCGATAGCACTGGCCTGCCTGGCCGTAAAAAACTAAAATCCGGTCATCCGGACCTAACCCAATACGAACGAACCGAGAACTATGGGCTACAAAATCTTAGCAATAAATCCCGGCTCAACGTCTACAAAGGTCGCCCTCTATGACGAGGAGCGGCCTTTGTTGGATTTGAACCTGCGTCACTCCACCGAGGAAATTTCCCGTTTCGCGACAGTCAACGACCAGCTCGACTGGCGCCGCGGACTGATTCTCTCGGCGCTCCGCGAACAGGCATTCGACATCAAGAACCTGTCGGCCGTAATCGGCCGCGGCGGCCTGATACGGCCCATTCCCGCAGGCGTCTACGAAGTCAATTCGCGCATGCGCTACGACCTGCGGAACGCGCCGATGAAGCATGCCTGCAACCTCGGGGGACTCCTGGCGGCGCAGATCGCCCACATGGCGGGCGTCAAGGCGTATATCGCCGATCCGCCGGTGGTCGACGAGATGGACGACGTAGCCCGTATCTCGGGCATGCCCATGTGCCCGCGCAAACCGGTCTTCCACGCCCTGAACCAGAAGGCCACGGCGCGCCTGCACTGCGACCGGATGGGTTGGGTTTACGAGGAATCGAACCTGATCGTCGCCCACATGGGCGGCGGCATTTCGGTCGCCGCGCACAAGCAGGGACGCATCGTCGATGTCAACAACGCACTCGACGGCGACGGCCCTTTCGCCCCCGACCGCGCGGGAAGCATCCCTTCGAGCGAACTGATCAAGGTCTGCTTCTCGGGCCAGTATTCGCGCGAGGAACTGCTGAAATTCATTTCAAGCAAGGGCGGCCTGGTAGCCTTGCTGGGGACCAACTCCGTGATTCAGGTCATGGAACGCATCGCCGAGGGCGACCAGCGGGCCAAGAAGGTCCTCGACGCCATGTGCTACAACGTCGTGAAGCAGATCGGCGCCATGGCTGCAGCCCTCTCGGGAAGCGTCCAGGCCATAGTCCTCACGGGAGGCATCGCCTTCAATGAACCCATCGTGGAGTACATCCGCGAACACTGCTCGTTCATCGCCCCGGTTACGGTCTACCCCGGTGAAAACGAACTGGAAGCGCTGGCCATCAATGCGCTGGTGGTGCTCCGGGGCGTCATCACCCCGAAAATCTATAAATAACCCGTATCCATCCGGAAAACGAACAGGCCGCACCCTTCGGGGGTGCGGCCTGTTCATTCAGATGCGGGGGCAACGGGAGCGGTAAAAATAACGAAAGACGCCTGCGTCACTCGAAAGCGATGCTCTTCCAGGTAAGCGGATCTCCGTAGTAGTTCGTGGCCCATTGGTCGGCGGACGCGGCTTTCGGCGTAGCCGTGCCGGTGCTGTAATGCTTGTCGGCGTTCAGCGTAAGATCGCATGACTTGGCGAAGTTCTGGCTGAAAGGAGTTGCACCGGCCTCCATTTCCAGGGTAATATTCCCGGCTGCGGTCAGCCGGAGCTCAGTCAGGTTGTCGCATTGCTGAAATGCACGGTATCCGAGCTGGGTCACTTTGGGCAGCGAAAGGGAGGTCAGACCGGAAAAGCTGAAAGCTGCATAATAAATCCGGACGGCTTCGGGCAGTTCCACGCTCTCCAGCGAAGGACAGTCCGACAAAGACTGCACCCCGACCTCCTCCACGCCGTCACAGGAGACGGAGCTCAACGCCCGGCAGGCGAAGAATGCCAAACAACCGAGCGCTTTCACCCCGGCGGGCAGTTTCACTTCGCGCAGGGCGGGATAAGCATAATGGAACTCTCCGTTATTATCTTCCCGTCCGTCGAACGCCCTTGCCGGCAGGCCGCGGACATCGCCCGGGGGAAAGTTAAAATCGTCGTCCACCCGTCCGTTTACATTCACTTCCGGCCAGTCGGTTACGCCGGCCAGGTCTATCGTTTCCACGTCGGAGTCGTAGAAAGGGTTGCCGACCGAAGTGCCGGAGAAGGAGACCTGTGCGGGAATCCCGATTTTGGCGAATTCGCCCGTCAGTTTGAATTCGGTGATGCCTGCGTCGAGGGCGGTTCTGATCGCGGTCTTTACTTCATCGGCGGTCATCCGGGTCATGTCGATCGTGCCGGATACCGGAGACGCCTTGCTTCCGTCGTCATCCGAGCACCCCGCGAGCGCCAGCACTGCGGCCAATGCGGCCGTAAAAAGTCCTTTCATCATCATATTGCATTCGTTTTGATTCGACGATAAAAGTAGCGCAAAACGGTTGCGGAGGAGTCCAGAAACTTAAAAAACGAGCGCCGGGTTTCTGGACTCGGCGCTCGTTTCCGCTATTCGGTGCGTATCGGTCCTCCCCGGGCACAACGGCTGCGGTATTCGCCGGGCGGCATGCCCGTCACCTCGGAGAACTGCGCGAAAAAAGTACTGCGCCCGTGAATGCCGACCATCTCGCCCACCTCGAGGACCGAAACCCCGGGATGTTCCAGCAACAGCCGCTGCGATTCGGCAATGCGCAGGGCGCGTATCCACGATTTGAAATTGAGTCCCAACTCCGAGTTGACATACCGCGACAGGTAGCTGCGGTTGCACCCGACCTCGCGGGCCAGCGACTCCAGCGAAAGCCCCGGGCGAACATAGCCTTTCGCAGCAATCCATTCGTCGAGCGCCGTGCGGATATTCTCCCCGGCAACCTGAAGCTCCGGCACATCGTCGGCGATCACGGGAGCGATCCGTCCGAACTCCGCGGGATAGTTGATATACTTCATTCCGAAGAAGGTGTAGAACACCATGTAGATCCCCGTAAAAGCAAACAGGTAAGGCATCCCGAGTCCCGACACCAACCATGCCGCGGCCGTCAGCCCGATCAAGGCCGTCATCAGAAACGACACGGCGACCCATTGCAGACGGCGCATCTCATCGTCCGAGAAAAAGTTGTCCAGCCTGCGGCAGCAGGCCCGGTATTCGCGTACGAAGGTCCGCACGAACAGGGCTATCTGCACGCAGTAAGCGGCTACCGTCAGCAGGAAAAACACCGGAAAAACCCGCGGGAAGAGAAACATACAACCGAACGACAACGCCGTTCCGGCGGCCACGGCAAGCAGGTGGCGGCGAATTCCCCGCGCAAGCGGAAAACGGGAGTTGACCAACGTCACCAGCGCCCCGGAGAACATCGTGGCCTGCACCGCAGCGACGGCCAGGACCAGAATCCGCGTGAAATCCAGCTCATGCTCCTCCAGCGAGAAAAGCAGCCACAGCACATCGGTAAAAGCGAGCGAAAGATAGGCCCAGCCGACAAAGCGGCGCGAGAGGCGGTAATTGTGCAGGCGTTCGTCGCCGGGCATGTGCAGCCAAAAAAGACATCCGCCGACCACCGCGAGGATGATCGCCGAACAAAGCAGCACTCCGGCGTAGAGTGAATCGGGTTGTCGAAACATGTCAGAGGCCTTTGGGTTTCAAACCTTATTTTCTCAGTTGCCGGCGCACGATGGAGACCACTTCGCGGAAGGCTTCCAGCCGGAAGAGGGCCGAAAGCACGAGGTAGCTGACCAGTCCCGCCCCCAGTTCGGCCATCAGCCGCAGCAGGGTGTCGCCGGGCAGCGCCGCCGCCGTAAGCCGCACGACGGCATACATCGCCGCAGACACGAGCGCCACGGGCAGCAGCGTGCGGATGAAACGCCAGATCGTCAAGGTGGTGAAACGCGTCGTTGCAAGGAAGTTGACCGTCATTTCGCAAAACGCGATCGCCACCAATCCCCAGACCACGGCCATCACGCTGTGCGGAATCGTCACGGCGAAGATCGCGGTCATAATGACCTTCTTCACCACTTCGAGCCGCACGATCAGCGGCCCCTCACAGCGGGCCTTCAGCACGTTGTAAGCCGTCAGGGCGATCGGCGAAAACAATCCCGCCAGGCATACCGTTTCGAAATAGGGAACCGTCGGCATCCACTCCTCGCCCAGCAGCACGGCAAACATGTCGTGCGCCACGGCCGACATGCCCAGCATAATCGGGAACATCACGTAAGAGACGACCATCACGACCTGCCGGTAACCTTCGGCGAACTTCGGGGCGTCGTCGCGAATCTTCGCCAACGCCGGGAAGGTGACGTTCTGCACTGCCTGAATGCCCGTCGCAGCGGGCATATCCTTGAGTTTCACCGCCTGGTCGAACGATCCGAGCGTCGCCGGCGAATAGAGTTTCCCGAGGAAGAACTGGGGTATCTTGTTGTAGAAATTCGAAATCAGATCCGTCACCATCAAACTGCACCCGAACGGCGCCATCTCCCGCAGGGGTTTCAGACCGCATTTGCCGCAGGGCCTCCAGTCGCTGAGCCACCACAGCAGCGCAGTCCGCATCCCGATTGCGATCACGCGCTCCGCCACGAGGCTCCAGATGCCCCACCCCGCCAACGCCAGCGCAATGGCCGTGAGGCCGCCCGCAAGCGACGAAGCGAAGGTCACCTTCGACAGCAGCGCGAAGCGAAACTGCCGGATAAAGATCGTATTCTGAACAGCCGACAAGGCGCTGAGCGGCAGCAGCAGAAAGAAAACCGGGGCGATCTGTGCGATCTCGGGCATCCCGTACCAGCGCGCCGCCCAGGGCGCCACCGCCACCAGCAGCGCATAGAGCACCACCGAAACGGCCATATTAAAAAGGAAAACCGACTTGTAATCGCTCTGCGAAGGCCCCTTATGGCGAATCAGGCTCTGCGAGAAACCGCTGTCGACGATCACCAGCAGCACCGTCACGACCGCCGACGGAATGGACATGAAGCCCAGGATGTCGCGTGTCAGCAGGCGCAGAATGACCAGCCGCACGGCCATTGCAAGGAGCATCGAGCCGATCTTCTCGGCCATGCTCCACGCCACGCCCTGCGCGACTTTCTCTTTGAGCTCGCTCCCCAAACCTTAACAGTTATGCTGCGCGGCGATCTCCTCGTTGCGCTTGCGGATGTTCCGCACGTTGGCGATCTCGACATACGAAGCGCCGCCGTCGGGACCGAAGCTGCCGCCCACAATGGCCATTAAATCCTCGTCGTCGAGCTTGCGGTACTGGTCGAGGAACTCCAGCGCGTCGACCAGGAAGTGATATTTGTCGGCGAGCTGCTGGTTGCGCAGAATCGGCACGACGCCGTACGACAAGGCCAGGATGCGCTGTGCATGCAACTGGTAGCAGACGGCCATCACGGTCTTGCGGCCGCGGAACGCCGCCAGGTAACGGCCCGTGCGTCCCGTCTTGGTGTCAAGCACCACATATCTGATCGGCAGGTTCGTCGATGCGCGTACGGCCGAGCGGGCCAACTGCGCCGTGATTTCGTGGTTCACCGAGACCATATCCATGTCGATCATCGGTTTGAAATGAGCCTCGTCGCGCTCGATCTCACGGGCGATACGGGCCATCGTCTCCACCGATTCTACGGGAAAGTCGCCCATGGCGGTCTCGTCGCTCAGCATCACGGCGTCCACACGCTCGTAGATGGCGCTGGCCACGTCGCTCACCTCGGCACGCGTCGGACGCGGCGACTTGACCATCGAATAGAGCATCTGCGTGGCGATGATCACGGGACGCTTGGCGCGGATACACTTCTCGACGATGCGGCGCTGCGTGTTGGGAATCGCCTCGGCCGGGAGCTCCACACCCAGGTCGCCTCGGGCGACCATGATGCCGTACGAAGCCTCGATGATCTCGTCGATATTGTCGAGTCCCTCCTGGTTTTCGATCTTCGAAATGATCTTGATATTGCTGCCGTGGGCGTCGAGGATATCCTGCACGGCTTTGATATCGCGGGCCGAACGCACGAACGAGTGGGCGATGAAATCGACATCGTTCTTCACGGCCCATTCGATAAAGCGGCGGTCCTTTTCGGTCACCGAAGGCAGGGCGATCGATACGCCCGGCACGTTGACGCTCTTGCGCGAGCGCATGGCGCCGCCCACGACGAATTCGCAGTCCAGCTCCTTGTCGGTCTTGCCCATGACGCGAATCTCCAGCTCACCGTCGGCGATCAGCATCCGCGATCCTACGGGGATGTCCTTCACGATCGAAGGGACGTTCATATAGACCACCTTGCGGGTCGTGAAGTCCGAACCGTCCGAGCCGCGCACGGCCACACGGTCGCCCGCACGGAAATTGATGCTGTTACCGTATTCGTCGGCAATCGTCGTGACGCGGATTTCGGGGCCTTTGGTGTCGATCATAATCGGAATGGCCGGGTTGACCCGGTGTACCGTTTCCACGATATGCGTAGCCCCGTCCTCGGTGACGTGCGCCGAATTGACGCGCACCACATCCATACCTGCGTCGAAAAGTTGCTTTACGAACTCCTCGGTGCAGCGGAAATCCGACATCGTAGCTACAATCTTGGTTCTTTTCATTCTGTACATAGAAAGAGAGCTGTTTATTTTTTATGTTTTTGTTAGCAGGCAGCCAACCGGCCTCCTGCCGCATTTACGAGTTTGACTCAGCTTTAAATCCCCGCCTAAGGCGGGGACTTTATCGCCATGCGACCGGTTTTCCGGCCCGTGTGCGGCTATTTTTCACAAATCAGGAGCAACGCTTCCACTCCCAGCCGGTAGGAGTTCAGCCCGAATCCCATGATCGAGCCTTTGGCCACGGGAGCCAGCAGCGACGTGTGGCGGAACTCCTCACGGGCCAGGATCGACGAGATGTGCACTTCGACGACCGGAACCGACACGGCCGACACGGCGTCGCGCAGCGCCACCGAAGTGTGCGTATAGCCGCCCGCGTTGAGCACCACGCCGTCGTAGCGGCCGTCGGCCTGCTGCACGGCGTCGATGAGTTCACCCTCGTGATTAGACTGGAAATAGTCGAATTCCACCGACGGATAATGCGCCTTCAATGTTTCGAAATACGATTCGAAAGTCTGCGATCCGTAGACCCCGGTGTCGCGCCGTCCCTGCAGATTGAGGTTCGGACCGTTGAGAATCAATATCTTCATACCTGTATTGGTTTACTTCCTGTTCCTATAGGGCCGCAGCCCCGAATTTGACGACAAAGGTAATCAATATTCGCGATTTTTTTGATACCTTTGCCATATATTCCCGCATTGAGTGCTCAATAGCAGGCTTTGCAAGGCAAAAGCCAAAACGCCCCGCTCCATGACCGAATTCGGATTTATCGACAGCATCAAGCGCCTTTTCGCCACACTTCCCGACAACGGGTTCGAGGGCATCGGCGACGACTGCGCCATACTGCCCATAGGCAGCGGCGAATCGCTTGTTTTCACCGCCGACCTGCTGGCCGAAGGGGTCCATTTCCTGCGCGATGCGACCCCGGCCCGCGAACTGGGCCGCAAATCCCTCGCCGTCAACCTCAGCGACGTGGCCGCCATGGGCGCCCGCCCCGTGGCTACCCTGCTCTCGATTGCCCTCCCGGGCGATGCAGCCGATACGTGGGCCGGGGAGTTCATGCACGGCTACCGCGAACTGTCCGAACAATTCGGCGTAGCGCTCGTAGGAGGCGACACGACCCGTTCGCTATCGGGCGTCACGATCAACGTCACGGCCATCGGCCGCGCCGACGATGCACACCTCAAACGCCGCAGCGACGCCCGCCCCGGGGATGTAATCTTCACCGCCGGGGAACTCGGCGCCTCGGGCGCCGGTTTGCAGGACATCCTCGCGGGACGCTGCGACACCCCTGCCGCCGCAGTACACCGCAACCCGCTGCCGCAGGTAGCCGAAGGCATCTGGCTCGGCGGCCGCCCCGAAGTACGCGCCATGATGGACCTTTCGGACGGGCTGGCCTCCGACCTGAAGCACATCCTCGACCGTTCGGCCACCGGCGCAGAGGTCGACACCGACCGCATTCCCGTTGCCCCCGGGGCCGATGTCCGCATGGCCGCCTGCGGAGGCGAAGACTACAAACTCCTGCTCACCGCGGCCCCCGAAGCCGCCGACCGCCTCGCCGCGGAGTTCAGCGCCCGGTTCGGCGCCCCCCTCTACCCCATCGGACGCATCACCGCCGCTCCGGGCCTCACATGGCTCCGCAACGGAAAACCCGAGCCATTGGACTGGCACGGGTTCACACACTATTAATCTTCAATTATTTCTTTCCCTCCTATTTCCGTTTTGGCGAACGGTCACGTCCGCACACTCCGGCATCTCGTTCGTCGTTGCCAGCCGGAACTTCATCGTCCGGCTACGTTTGCCGTTGTTCGCGTCGGCGCTTATCCGAATGGTCTGAACATACCTCGGAACTTTCCAATACCGGCCATCACCGGAACGGGCGAGAGAATCATAGACAACCACATCCTCCGACGAACAATCCGTAAGACGCTCCACGGAAATATGATCGGATCCGGCTAATATCCAACACTGGTCGATCTCCAGTGCCACCAGTTGAAGTTCGACAGAACCCGCTTCCGAAGGAATCCCGATCGTGCGACCATGAGCAGGCACCAGTTCGTCGTTTTGAAGAATATAAACGCCATGTATCTGCCAACCTCCATCCATATCTTTTTTGCAGGAATAATTCAAAATTGTAAACAATACAATCAAGACGGCGATATGCTTTTTCATAATCAATATTATTTTATAATAAGATCTTTCCGCTGGCGGTAATAATCTACAGGCCCCTTATCCGTATCGACTACGATTCTTTGGTCCAGAAACCACCCATTTCCGCCGCCGCACCAACCCCAATTCATATGAAAAGTCACCAGACTATTCAAATGATAGTTCCTCCATGAATCCAATTCGATATACTCGAATCGGGGATAAGCACAATCATTCAGAACATATAATTTATACTCCGTATATGCGGTTGAACTCCTACTGCCGTCTATAACCCAGGCATGACCATTGCCATCTTTATCTTCTCCACGGGTATAAACCGGCATGTTTTTCTGCAATGAAGCATATACAGCTTCAGCACTATGAGCCGCTTTTGTACAATTATATCCATAATAACTCAAAACGGTTTTAGCTTCATCGATGTTACTTGTGCCGTCATTATCAACATGCAGTTTATTTCTTAATTGCGCCAGAAATGCCGATAATGTCGCAGAACTTCCACCGCGACAGGGCATATCGTCCCAACCGAAATACGCAGGACGCTTATAGTACCGCATCAACTGACCGACCGCTATCGTAACACATCCCAACGGGCGGTCTCCGTTTACAGCCGAATTATATGGAGCCTTTTGGCCCCAATTAGCGTCAACGAACGGACCTTTCTGACTCACTGACTCACAGAATTTTTCGGTTATCACCGCCACATCGTTCATGCAATTATAATCGGTATCCATCCATGGATCCAGTTCGGCGGCATTCGTACAGAATCGCTGATAAACATCATCCGGCAAATCTTCCGGCTGTCTGCGCAAATAATAAATTCTACATCCGTCCCTATACCATTTATCATACCACTCAAGCTGCATTGACTCGAAATCATCGCTTGCTCTCGTTCTTACCCTTGTACTTGTCCTCTCCGGGGCGTGTCTCTCTTCATATGGAAGCCAGAAAGGCCTGCAGCTAAGATTACAAACCGAATCCCGGGCAGCCTTTATATTCTCCACCATCTCCTGAATGACGACATCCTGCCCTGTTTTTTCCGCATTGAGAACGTATGTCCCATGATCGACCTGAGCCAGAATCGGATAATAGGTTTTGGTTGCAGAAACCAAAACATACCCGTCCTGCAGGTTTACAGCATAAATCGCCGGCTCTCCCGATTCATCGGTGATTGTCACCACATTCTTAACCGTGATACCGGCATCCGATCGGGTCGCAATCTTACCAGAATAGAATTGTGTCGCTACTTTCACAGCGTCATCGGATGAGAGATTAGGATCGGAAGTCATAAATTCCGGCTCCGGCATCTTCGTTTTCCCGGGAAGATCGGACTGTTCCGCCTTTTGACAAGACCCCATAAATACAAAGGACAGCGCCAGAACGCAGTTAATAATTTTATTTATATTCATCTATTCGAATTTTAAGATGCAGAATCCCAAATACGAAGTTACATAAAATATATACAAAATACAATATAATAAAATATTATTTTATAATAATACAATCCATATATCCACTTAATATAAAAAAAAATACCTGCAAGATTTTTGAAGTCCTGCAGGTATTTTAGGCCGTATGAGGCAATCAAATATGCCTATTCTTTAATGATATACACATGCTCGTCGCGTCCCTGCATGTGATAGTTTTCCCGGGCGTACTCTTCGAGATAATCGTCGTATTTCAGTCGTTCGAGCAGCGTGCTGTCCTGCGCGATCTTCTCGGCGTAATAAGCCCGCTCGCGCGTCAGGGCATTGATCTGGCGCTTGATCTTCACGGCATGCAGGGCGTTGCGCCCCACGACGAAAACCGTGAAGACAACGATGATCGCCGTTGCGACGATCCAGAACCTGCGGCCGAACTGAATTTTCATTTACGGTATATGCATATACTTGTGCGTCTGTATCGAAATGTTCCACCGGGGATGCGCCTTGGCATACTCGACCATCGCGGGCATCACCTTCTCGGCAACGCTCCACTCGGGCTGCAGGAACAGCAGGCACTTTGCGCCCACGCGGGCGGCATTCTGCTCGGCCCATTCGAAATCGGCCTCCGATTCGACGATCACCTTCAATTCGTCGGCCCGCCCGAACGCCTCGTCCAACGGAGGCTGCTGACGCTTCGGCGAGAGGCACACCCAGTCGAAAATACCGCTGAAAGGGTGCGAACCCGATGTTTCCAGGAAAATCTGCAACCCCTTTTCCCGCAACGTCTCCGTGAGCACGCCCAGCGGATAGAGCAGCGGTTCGCCTCCCGTGATGACGATGGCCTGCGCCGGACACGAAGTCGCCCGGTCGATCACCGTCTCAACGTCGGTCGGCGGAAAGAGTTTCGGATTCCACGTATACTTGGCATCGCACCAGCGGCAGCCTACGTCGCATCCGCCGAGGCGAATGAAATAGGCAGGCTTTCCGGCGTGAAACCCTTCGCCTTGAATGGTGTAGAAATCCTCGACCAGGGGCAACAATCGCCCGCCGTCGAGCAATGCGGGGTCGGTCTTGATTGCCATTACTCGGTCACTACGTAAATATCCTTCAGGCTGCGGCCCAACTGATCGTAGTCCAATCCGTAACCTACGATGAACTCGTTGCCGATCTCCATGGCGCAGTACTTGATCGGCAACTGCTTGCGGTACGATCCGGGCTTGAAGAAGAGCGTGCAGACCTCGATCGACGCCGGGTTGCGCGACTCCAGCTCCTTGATCATGTGCTCGATCGACTCGCCCGTATCCACGATATCCTCGACGATGATCACGTGACGGCCCTCGATCGAATTGTTCAGGCCGATCAGGCTCTTCACACAGCCCGTCGAGCAGGTCCCGTCGTACGACGCCAGTTTGACGAACGAGAGTTCGTTCTGAAACTCGATCTTCTTGATCAGATCGCTCATGAACATGAACGAACCGTTGAGAATACCCAGGAAGAGCGGGGTCTCCTTACCGGCATAGTCGGCATTGATCCGCTGTGCCACAGCCTCGACAGCCTGGTCGATCTGCTCGGCGGGTATCATGATTTTAAAATTTCTGTCGTGAAGTCGTATGGTATTCTCCATTTTCGTTACCGGATTTTTTATATTATTAGTGCAAAAATAACTATTTGCGCGCAACAAACGAAGGGTTCCGGTAAAATAATCGCAAAAAGATCGCAGTTCCCCGAAACGTTCCGCCCGGGCCGCAACCGGACCGCCCCGATTTCCATACGCCCCGTATCCGGGTTGCGGCGCCTTCCCCGATGGCGCACGGCATACGTCTCCGCCTTCATTTGTCAATACAACCTTGCAATCCGACCATTATCCACAAAAACCTGCCAGCCAGACTTCGATCGCAAATCGCCCCGATATTTAAAAAAATAAATATATAAGGCTAAAAAAAATAAACCAAATAAAAAAAAGTACCCGTTAATTTGTATCTTCAATAAAAATGTTTAATTTTGAAATACAATCGAAACACTTTCGAAACATATTTAATTTATATTTGAAACGTTTTTCGCACAGAAACCCATACCGACGCAAACAGCATGGCGATCATATATAATAAGGTAATCAACCAGATGGACAACCGGTCCGGATACGGGAACTCCGCAGCGAGGTTCTCGCGAAACGGCTGCCGCTCACTCGGAGCCGTGCCGCACGTCCGGTCTGCGGGCAAGATTTCCGGCTCTTGGAACCGTTCCGGAATCCCGCCCGGTCTATTATCGACACGATATTAGCAACCAATTTTCAAACAACAACCCGAATCACATCTAAAACGAGAACATGAAATGAAAAATGGAATAACTTATTTATTGCTGGCGCTCGCAGCGGCCTGGCTGTTCGTCGCCTGCGGCAGTAAGGACGGCGAAGGAACTCCTGCGGACAATTTCGACGTACAGTTCAAACTTCCGGCATCGATCGATGTCGCTAAAGGCGGGGAATACACCTTTGAAGTAATCACCGAGGGAGGGGGGGGGAAATCACCTCTAACCACTGATTCATTCCTGCTGGAGTCGGACGCAGGAATATCCTACGTCTGCCCCATCGTTAAAACTTCTTCCGACAGCTTCACCATACGCCTATCCGACGGGTGCGAGACCGGTTATTACAAGGTCTTCATCAAAAGGGACACCCGGAAAAAATCGTTCGGAAGAACCTATCTAAACATCGGCGAAGACATAGGTTTCACGCCCGATCCGGGCTCCACCGTCTACGGAATCGTTTCATCGGCCGAAGGCGGTGTGCCGAATGTCGTGGTATCCGACGGCCATGAGGTGACCGTGACGGACGAGAACGGCATCTACCAACTCAAATCCGCTAAAAAATGGGGCTATGTCTTCATTTCCGTCCCGGGCGGCTATGAGGTTCCGTCCGACGGAGTCCTCCCCCGGTTCCATTACGCGCTGAAAAGCGGTCCCACAGTCGTCGAAAGAGCTGATTTCACGCTCAAAAAAGTAACCGGGCAGGACACCTACAAGGTCTTCATGCTCGGCGACATGCACCTGGCCAACCGCACGGGCGACAGCCAGCAGTTCGCCCAGTTCACGTCCGACCTGAGCGATTACATGACCCGCCACAGCGGGGAGAAGATGTATGCCATCACGCTCGGCGACATGACCTGGGACCTCTACTGGTATTCGAACAACTTCTATTTCCCCCAATACCTGAGCGCCGTCAACGCACAGCTCAAAGGCCTGCAGATATTCCACACCATGGGCAACCATGACAACGACTTCAAGACCACGTCGGATTACACCGCGGCGGTCAAATACGTGGACTATATCGCCCCGACTTATTACTCCTTCAATATCGGTCAGGTCCATTACATCGTCATGGACGACATCGACTGCAGCAACTACGACGGAACCGATTCGCGCAACTACTCGAAACGCATCTCCAGCGAACAACTGGACTGGCTTGCGAAAGACCTGTCGTATGTAGACAAGGCGACGCCCCTGGTCATCGTGATGCATGCGCAGGTATTCTATCCGACCACTACCGGATTCAGGATCGACCACGATGCGACCAACACCGCAAACCTTTTCAATATCCTCAACGGGTATAAGGTCGATTTCGTGACGGGACATACCCACATGCTCTTCAATGTGACGCCCGAAGCCTCAATCGTGGGCGGGCGGAATTTCCGGGAACACAACTCCGGCGCGGTATGCGCCTCCTGGTGGTGGTCGGGCCACCTTACGCCCGGCGTCCACGTCAGCCTCGACGGAACTCCGGGAGGATATGCCGTCTGGGATGTCTCCGGAACCGATTTCAAATGGTTCTACAAATCGACCGGATGGCCCGAAGATTACCAGTTCCGCAGTTACGACCTGAACAACGTTCATTTCTCGATGGACGACGTACCGCTGATGCCCCCGAGCACACCGGCCTCGGTCCAGAATGCGTATAAGAAATACGTCGACGCCTACCCCGCAAACACCAACAACGAGGTGCTGATCAATATCTGGAACTGGAGTTCGGACTGGACGCTCGATGTCGTCGATGAAAACAACAACAAACTGGCTTATTCGGAAGTCTGGGCCTACGATCCGCTCCATATAGCGGCGCTCTCCGTGCCGAGGTTCAACAACGCGAACCTCAAATCGACGCCGTCGTTCATCACCGAAAAGTTCACGCATTTCTTCAAAGTGAAGGCTCCCGACGCCGACACCGACCTGACGATCACCGTCAAGGACGAATTCGGGAATACCTGGACCGAGAACATGCAGCGGCCGAAAGCATTCTCCACGGACGCCTATAAACGTAAATGACAATCGTCACATACCAATCCAACCTTTATTTAACTAACTAACACTGATCTTATGAGAGTATTTAGACCATTGGTTCTAACTCTGCTTTGGGTGTTGGGAGGAGGAATCCTATCCCTGTCGGCCCAGAACAGAGTGGTATCCGGGAAAGTTCTCGATACCAATCAACAACCTCTTGTTGGAGTAGCCGTCCTGGTCGATGGTACGACCAAAGGCGTCACAACCTCCGAAAACGGCAGTTTCTCCATTCAGGTTTCGGCCAAGGAGATTGTCCTGACCGTATCCTCCCTGGGCTACCTTACCCAAAAGGTAACGGTCGCCCCGTCCAAAAACGACATCACCATCTACTTGCAGGAAGACGCCATTATGCTCGACGAAGCGGTCGTCATCGGTTACGGCACACAGAAAAAGGTCAACCTCACGGGCGCTGTCGCAACCGTAGGCGGCAAGGAACTCGAAAACCGCGTCGCCCACTCCCTGGGCAACATGCTGCAAGGTTCCGTAGCCGGTCTGAACGTCACCACTTCGGGCGGTAAGCCCGGCAGCACGCCGGCAATCAACATCCGCGGTGTAACGTCGATCAACACCGCCGACCCGCTCGTGCTGATCGACGGAGTCGAGGGCGACCTGAACCGCCTCAACCCCAACGACGTGGGTTCCATCTCGATCATCAAGGACGCATCGGCGGCAGCCGTTTACGGTGCGCGCGCCGCATTCGGCGTCATCCTGGTCACCACCAAGAGCGGCTCGGCCAAGGACGGCAAGGCAACGGTGCGTTACAGCGGCCGTTTCGGCTGGGAAGAAGCCACGACCTCGACCGACTACGAGAACCGCGGTTACTGGTCGGTCTACGCGGTCAACAAATTCTGGCAGGCCGACAACGGTCAGAATTTCGTCAATTACAACGACCGCGACATGCAGCAGTTGCTGGCACGCGTGAACGACAAAACGGAGCATCCCGACCGTCCGTGGGTCGTCGAAGAGGTGCGCAACGGCCGCAAACAGTGGGTCTATTACGGCAACTACGACTGGTGGGACATGCTCTACCGCGAAAAGCGTCCCGTGCAGCAGCACAGCGTATCGCTCAGCGGCGGCACGAAGGACATCACCTACCTCGTTTCGGGCGCCTACGACCGTCAGGCCGGCATGCAGCGCGCACACCCCGACATCTACAACAAGTATAACCTGCGTGCGAAGATCGATTTTAGAATCAACAAGTGGGCGACCTTCTCCAACAACACGTCGTTCTTCTCCTCGAACTACAAGTCGCTCGGCGACGGCAGCGTCGACAATACGGTCGCTTACAGCGCCAGCAACGCCTTCGCCTGCTTCCCCATGCAGAACCCCGACGGATCGTGGCTCTACGGCACACCGTATTTGGGCAGTTCCTACAAGGTCGCCAACGGCCGCCACATCCTACTCAATGAAGGAACGCACCGCAACGTCGAGCGCCGGAGCGACCTCACCAACACCTCCCGCCTGGTCATCTCACCGTTCAAAACGCTGAGCATCACAGGCGATTTCACCTACCGCTTCTACCAGGACCGCAATACGAGCCGGAGTTCGGCGTTCAACTACCGGGAATATCCCGACGGACCGATGCTCGCCTACGATACGGGCGCCGGCATGAACCAGCTCGACGAAGCGGTCAAAACCTACAACTACTACGCGACCAATGTCTTCGCCAACTACGAGGAAACCTTCAACGACGCACACCATTTGTCGGGCATGGCCGGTTTCAACTACGAGAAGTGGGGCAGCAAGAACGTATCGGCATGGGGCCAGGACCTCGAATCACTGGATCTCGACGACCTGAACCTCGTAGGCATGAACAAAGACCAGCAGACGATAACCGGAGTCGGCGGCGGCCAGAACGAATACGCCCTGATGGGCTTCTTCGGCCGTATCAACTACGACTACAAAGGGCGTTACCTCTTCGAGGTCAGCGGCCGCTACGACGGAACCTCCCGTTTCAAACAAGGCTACCGCTGGGGCTTTTACCCCTCGGCATCGATGGGCTGGCGTATTTCGGAAGAGTCCTTCTTCGGGGATGCGAAGAAAGTGGTGGACAACCTCAAACTGCGCGCATCGTTCGGCAGCCTGGGCAACCAGATCGTACGGGACACGAACCACAATCAGGTATACTACACCTACATGCGGCTGGTCACCCTGCATAATTTCGCAGGATACACCTTCGGCGACGGCGGTACGCTGGGCAAATACTCTTCGCTGGGTGCGCCCGTGGCTTCCGACCTGACGTGGGAGACCGCCCAGCAGTGGGACCTGGGTCTCGACGTTGCGATGTTCAACAACCGGCTCAATCTGACGGGCGATGTCTATATCCGCGACACAAAAGACATGCTGACCGCAGGAATCGCCCTGCCCGGCGTCTACGGAGCCGCCTCGCCCAACATGAACGCCGCCGACCTGCGGACGAAAGGCTACGAGCTTACCGTCAGCTGGCGCGACCAGTTCCAACTCGCCGGCAAACCGTTCGAATACAGCGTCGGATTCAACATCAGCGATTACAAGAGCGTCATCACCAAATACGACAACCCCGACAAATCGCTTTCCAAGCCCTATTACGTAGGCATGCAGTTGGGCGAAATCTGGGGCTTCAAGACCGACGGATTCTTCAAGACCACCGAAGAGGCACAGGCCTATGCCAAAGAGGTCGACCTGAGTTACAGCAGCGGCCGTCTGACCGGCGGCTGGCAGGCCGGCGACCTGAAGTTCGTCGACCTGGACGGCAACCACATCTGGGATGTCGGCGAAAACAAGGTCGGCAAGTCGGGCGACAAAACGATCCTGGGCAACGAGCTTCCCACGTTCTCCTACGGCATCAACGCCTCGATCCGCTGGTGCGGTTTCGACGCTTCGGTCTTCTTCCAGGGCACGGGCAACCACTACTGGTATCCCCACGGACGCGCCCAGGGCTTCTGGGGAAGCTATTCCTATCCCTACCTGTCCTATCTGCCGAAAGACTTCCTGGGCAAGGTATGGGCCGAGGACAACACCGACTCCTATTTCCCGCGCGCACGCGCCTATTCGTCGACGGGCGGCTACCTGGCCAAGGTCAACGACCGCTACCTGCAGAATCTGCGCTACCTGCGCCTGAAGAACCTCACCGTAGGCTACACCATCCCCATGAAGATCACCCAGAAAGCCGGCATCGACCAGGTCCGCATCTATTTCTCGGGCGAGAACCTCTGCTACTGGTCGCCGCTCAAGAAAAACAGCAAATACATCGACCCCGAGGCAGCTTTCAGCCGGGATAACGACGCCTACAACTACGCTCATTATCCGTGGCCCAGGACATTCATGTTCGGTATCGATGTAACTTTCTAACCTTATACTACGATCACAATGAAACGATTAATCATATTGGCCCTTGCCTTGACAACCGGTCTGACCGCATGCGAAGACTGGCTGGACAAGAAGCCGCTGGACAAAATTTCGCAGTACGACTATTTCAAGGATGCCACGGCGCTCGAACTGTTCAGCAACCCGTTCTATAACAACCTGCTGGCCAAAGAACCTTTCAAGGAACAGAGCGACCAGCTCGTCCAGTACAACCTCTCCAACGAGATGATCGGAGGCAACAAACGCACGGTTCCCTCCACGGGCGGCGGTTGGACCTGGACAGACCTGCGCCGCATGAACACCCTGCTGGCCATGGCCGCCGAATATTGCGAAGATCCGGCTGCCGTTACCAAGTACAGCGCCATCACGCGGTTCTTCCGCGCCTTCTTCTATTTCGATAAGGTAAAACGCTTCGGCGACGTACCCTGGTACGACAAGGAACTCGGCTCGGCCGATCCCGAACTCTACAAAGCACGCGATTCGCGCGAACTGGTCCTGACCAACATGATCAAGGACATCGACGACGCCGTCAACAGCGGCGGCCTGAGCGAGAAGGCGACCCCCTACCGTGTCAACAAGTGGACGGCGCTGGCGCTGAAAGCCCGGTTCTGCCTTTACGAGGGAACCTATCGCAAATACCACGGGATCAACCTCGAAGGGCACGACTACAAATACTACCTCGATCTGGCGGCGGAAACAGCCAAGCAGATTATGGACGAGAGCCCTTACAAACTCTTCAAAACCGGGAATCCGGCAACGGATTACGTAACGCTGTTCACAAAGGAAGATGCCGATGAGGGCGAGTATATGCTGGCCATCAAGAACGATGCAGGTCTCCAGATTTTCCACAATGCGACGGGATATGCCGTCATGGTGACGCAGGGCCGTCCGGGACTGACCCGCAAACTGGTCAACGCCTACCTGATGAAGGACGGTAAGAAATTCACCGATCAGCCCGGCTGGCAGGAGATGACGTTCCTCGAAGAGACGAAGAACCGCGACCCGCGCATGGCGCAGAGTGTCCGCACACCGGGATATACGCGCATCGGATCGACCACGGTCGAGGCTCCCGACATCAGCGTCGCCAACACCGGTTACCAGCTCGTCAAATTCGTCCAGGCGCGTCCGCCCGAGGGTGACCGCGGAGACAAGAGCACCTGCGACATGCCGGTTTTCCGCTTCACCGAAGTGCTGCTCAACTACGCCGAGGCCAAGGCCGAGGCGGGAACGCTCACGCAGGAAGACCTGCGCATCTCCATCAATCTGATCCGGAGCCGGGCCGGCATGCCGGACCTCGACATGGTTGAAGCCAATAAAAACCCCGACTGGTATCTTTCGTCCGAAGAGTACGGCTATCCCAACGTGACCGGCCCCAACAAGGGCGTGATTCTCGAGATCCGCCGCGAACGCGCCATCGAGTTGCTGGAAGAAGGCTTCCGCTACAACGACCTGATGCGCTGGAAAGCCGGTTACTGCATCGACCAGCCCATCACAGGCATCTATTTCCCCGGTCCCGGCGAGTACGACCTCTCGGGCGATGGAAAAGCCGACGTGATCCTCTATCCCAAAGGAAGCGCCAAACCCTCGGCGGGCGAAGGCGTCCAGGTTTACGAATTAGACAAGGACATCTACCTCACGGAAGAAAAGAGCAGCAAGGGTTACATGTTCTACCACAAGACCGTGGAGAGAACCAAGTTCAACGAAGGAAGGGACTATCTCTATCCGATCCCCAGCACCGAGCGCGAACTCAACCCGAACCTCGAGCAGAATCCGGGATGGAGCGACGGACTGAGTCACTAAGCCGAAAATTATTTAAAATTATACGATTATGAGATTTCTGAAATATATGACAGCCCCGATCCTTATGGCGGTCCTATGCTCCTTCTGGAGTTGCGACAAGGATGAGGACAAGCTCTCGGAGGCAGTCCTGGCAAGTGCCAGCACATTGAATTTCGAAGCGCAACGAGCGTCGGAAAAGATCATCACCGTCTATGCCGACGCCGACTGGGTGGCCGAAACACCCGACTGGGTGACGGTCACGCCCGATTCGGGAACCGGCGTAACGGACGTGACGATTTCGGTCACCGACAACCTGCGCGGCGGAACGCCGGACAACCCCCGGAAAGAGAAGATCGTTTTCAAGGGACGGACCCTTGCGAGCCAGGCCGAGGTGCTCATTACCCAGGACGGAGACAAATACAGGGACGTGAAAGAGTACACGATCGGCGAAGTCATCAAACTGGAAAACGAGACGGTCCTCTCTGTTCCCGAAGCAATCGTTATGGCCGTTACGTCCAAAGGCTTTATCGCGAGCGATGCGACGCAGACCGGCAACGTCTACGTGCTCAACAATTCGACGACGGAGAACGTGAGCGTCGGAGACCGAATCGCGTTCAAGGGCAGCAAATCGACCGATACGCAGTCCCTGGCCCTCGTCGAATGCGACATTCTGGAAACCGTCTCGTCCGGAACGGCGACCTACCCCGATGCGGACGACATAACCAGCAAGATCGACAAATACACCTCCGATACGCGCACTTACATTGCGGTAAACGGCATGCTGAACGGCAATAATATCGTTGTCGACGGAGCTTCGTATTCGGTAAATATTACGGATGCTCCCGCAAGCATGGACCTCACTGCGTTGAATGGGCATATCGTATATGCCAAGGGTTATTATGCAGGACTGGCCAAACCCGTAATCAGGATCATGGTCACCGACATCGAGGACAAAGGCGTGGCCAAGGTGATCTATTTCTCGGAAGATTTCGAGTGGCTCGATCCGTGGGCAAAAGCCGGCAACGCAGGCCGGACCGTCGAGACCGACGACCTCGGCGCAACAGCCCCGCAGATCGTAACCCCGGTTGTCAACGAAGTTTCGGCCCTCGACGCCCTTCTTACAAAGGGGTATGAATTACTGCGCGTCACCACCAAAACCGAGGGCGAGTGTATCTATCTCCAGAACAACTACCTTAAATTCGGCAAAACGTCGTATCAGGCAGGTATCGTTCTTCCGAAAATCGACAATGTTCCGACCGGAGCCAAACCCATCATGTCGTTCGACTGGTGTCCGATGCGCCAGGGTTCGGGCACGATCGACCCCGTCAACCTGATCGTCATCGTCGCCAACGGAGACAATGAGGTAACATTCGACATTCCCGAATCGGGCTTCGAAAAGGGTCAGAAACTTTCATGGATCAGGGCCGAAGTCGATCTCACCGGAATACCGATCACCAAAGACACCAAGATCACGCTCCGCCAGACGCAGTGGCCCGCAGCTACGGCCAACCGCTGGTTCCTCGACAATATCGAGATAGCCGAAGCTCCTTGATGACTCTCCGGTAAAGTACGCTTTACAAACGAACAGCCGCCAGCCCTGCATTCGCAGAACTGGCGGCTGCCCGTTTACACACCGCCAAAAGCGGAATAAACCCTGATTCCCGGTATTGCGGTCTTCGGTCCATACAACGGCCGCCATGCGCCGTGAAAAACCCCGGACAAGAAGTACTTACCGTACATCCCATCCGGGGATTGGAGGACTGCGGCAGGTACGCCGCAATCAGCGAAAATCAGACCAGACCCGAGAATCCCATAAATGCCATGGCCAGAATCCCGGCCGTGATCAGCGCAATGGGAATGCCCTTGAACGCCTTGGGTACGTCCTCGAAATCGAGGCGTTCGCGGATACCCGCGAAGAGCACCAGCGCGAGGGCGAAACCGAGGGCCGTAGCCACCGAATAGGTAACGCTCTGCAACAGGTTGAACTCCTTCTGGATCATCAGGATCGCAACGCCGAGCACGGCGCAGTTGGTGGTGATGAGCGGCAGGAAGATGCCCAGCGCCTGGTAAAGCGACGGCGAGAGTTTCTTGAGCATGATCTCGACCATCTGCACCAGCGCAGCGATCACGAGGATAAAGACGATCGTCTGCATGTAAACGATATCCAGCGGCACGAGCACATACGTCTGGATCAGCCACGCCACGAGGGCGGCGATAGCCATCACGAAGGTTACGGCGGCTCCCATACCCATCGAGGTCTCGACTTTCGACGACACGCCCAGGAAGGGGCAGATACCGAGGAACTGCGCCAGTACGACGTTGTTAACGAAGATGGCGCCGATGATGATTGCAAAATAGGAAAGCTCCATAACTATTTCTTGGCTAATTTGTTAAACAATACCATCAGGTAACCCAGCACCAGGAACGCTCCCGGAGCCAGCACGAAGATCAGCGGAGCGACATCCGTGAAGCCGAGGTTGACGCCGAAGATGGCGCCGCTGCCCAGGATTTCGCGCACAGCGCCCACGACCGTCAGCGCCAGCGTGAAGCCCAGGCCGATACCGACGCCGTCGAGGATCGAATCCAGCGGCGTATTCTTCGAAGCGAACGCTTCGGCACGGCCCAGGATGATGCAGTTCACCACGATCAGCGGGATGAAGACGCCCAGCGCGCCGTACAATGCCGGAACATAGGCCTGCATCAGCATCTGGATGACGGTCACGAACGAGGCGATCACGACGATGAACGCCGGAATACGCACCTTGTCGGGAATGATGTTCTTGATCAGCGAAATCACGAGGTTCGACATGATCAGCACGGCCATCGTCGCCAGTCCCATGCCCATGCCGTTCCCGGCCGAGGTCGTCGTTCCCAGCGTGGGACACATGCCCAGCACCAGCACGAACGTCGGGTTGTTCTTGACGATACCGCTCAATACAATCTGCAACTTATTCATTTTGCCCTCCTTCCTGAGCCGCAGGCTCGTTGGTTTGCGATGCGCCGGATGCCGTATCGGCCGGATCCGTACCCGTCGCCACGCTCTTGTAAGCCATCCACGCGCGGTTTACCGCGTCGACATAGGCGCGCGACGAGATCGTCGCGGCGGTCAGCGCATCTACGTCGCCGCCGTCTTTGGTAACGGCCAGCCGGCCGTTCACGAGTTTCTTCGATTCGAGTTTCCGGCCCTTGACGCTCGTGAGCAACACGTTGCCCTCGTCGGCCATCTTGGTTCCGAGGCCCGGGGTTTCGGTCTGCTCCAACACGTTGACGTTCACGACCTCGCCCTCGGGGGTGAAGCCCACCATCAGGCGGATCACGCCGCCGAAGCCCTGCTTGGTCATCGACTGCACGGCATAACCGCTCACGCTGCCCGCCGAAGTCGCCGTATAGACCACAATCGGCATGTCGTCGATGGTCAGTTCTTCGGTCGTCGTCGCGTCGAACGCCGGGAGCACCTCGTTCAGAGCCGCCAGCGTCGCAGCCTCTTTGGCCGCCGCAATCGGCTCGACAGTAATCATATTGACGAAGCCCACTCCCGCCGAAGCCACGAGGGTAATGCCGAAGAGGACGGCCGTCATATTCAAAAGTGTACTTTTCATGCTGCCACCTCCTCTATTTTACGCCGAAGCGCTTGGGTTTGACATATTTGTTGATCAGGGGCACACAGGCGTTCATGATCAGGATCGCAAACGACATGCCCTCGGGATAAGCGCCCCACAGACGGATGCACATCGTGATCAGGCCGATTCCCACGGCGAAAATCACGCCGCCCTTCACCGTCATCGGCGAAGTCGAGTAGTCCGTCGCCATAAAGATCGCGCCGAGCATCGCACCGCCCGCAAGGACATGGAATATACCGGCCCTCCACGCAGTCCCGAAGAGATATCCCAGTTTATAACCAGCCGAATAGGCTCCGTCGGCAGCCTGCGGAAGCGCGTCGAACGACACGGAGCACATCGCAACCACCCCGGCAAACAGGGCCATCGTCACGAGCACCGTCACGGGAATGTGCCACGTAATCACACGCCGCCACAGCAGGTAGACGAAGCCGCACAGCAACGCCGCAGCAGCCACTTCGCCCAGCGAACCGGGCATATTGCCCAGCAGCATCTCCTGTACGCCCATCACTGCGGGCGATGCGCCGTGCTTCACGGCCGCCAGCGCCGTCGCGCCCGACAGGGCGTCGAACGAACCGTTCACCGGCAGCGGCCAGGTAGTCATCTGCACCGGGTAGGCGATCAGCAGGAACACACGTCCCACCAGTGCGGGGTTGAAGGGGTTCTTTCCCAGTCCGCCGAAGGTCATCTTCGCCACGGCGATAGCCACGAAAGCGCCCATCACGACGATCCACCAGGGAATCGACGACGGCAGGTTGAAGGCCAGCAACACGCCGGTCACCACGGCCGACCAGTTGCCGATGGTCGACGCCCCGCGAACCATGAATTTCTGAATCAGATACTCGATCACCACGCACGATGCCACGGAAAGAGCCGTAACGCGCAGCACGTCCAGACCGAACACCATCGTCGACACGACCAGCGCAGGCATCAGCGCGATCACAACGTCGCGCATGATCCGGGTCGTCGACTGGGCAGTCTGCACATGGGGTGCTGGAGCCACAATGAGTTTATTAGCCATATCTATACTGTTTTTTCATTTACTTTTTAGGTGCAGCGGCGGCGCGCGCACGGATCAGCCCCATCACGGTCTGTTTGCCGAGGCGCACCCAGTCCAACAGCGGCAGGTATGCCGGACACGTCGACTGGCAGCAGCCGCACTCGATGCACGAAGTGATCATCAGGGCTTCCAACTCGTCCCAGCCTTTTTTCTGCGTCATCTTCGAAAGATAGTAGGGCTCCAGTCCCATCGGGCAGGCGGAGACGCACTTGGCACACTTGATACACTGCGAAGCCTCGCGGCGCTGTGCGTCGCGGCCCGACATGACGGTAATACCCGAACAACCCTTCGTCACGGGCGAGTCGAGGTTGACCATCGCCCGGCCCATCATCGGGCCGCCATTGATCACCTTCCGGGCATCTTCGGGAAGACCTCCGGCAGCCTCCAGCAGCGCCGAGACCGGCGTACCCATGCGGGTCAGCAGGTTCTTCGGCTCCTTCAGGCTCTTGCCGGTGACAGTCACCACGCGTTCGATCAGCGGTTTGTTCTTCAACACGGCCTGGTAAACCGCAAAAGCCGTCGAAGCATTGCACACCACGGCGCCCACATCGATCGGCAATGCCGGCGGAGGCGGAACCTGGCGGCCCGTGACGGCTGCGATCAACTGCTTCTCACCGCCCTGCGGATACATCACCTTCAGGGGTACGATTTCGATGCCTGCATACCCCGCGGCGATCTGCCGGAGATGCGCAATGGCATCGGGTTTATTGTTTTCGATACCGATACATGCCTTCTGCACACCCACGGCCTTCATCAGGATCGTGACGCCCACGATCAACTCCTCGCCATGCTCCAGCATCGTGCGATGGTCCGAAGTGAGATAAGGTTCGCACTCCACACCATTGATAATAACGACATCGGCCTTCTTTCCGGGAGGGACCGAAAGTTTCACATGCGTGGGGAACGTCGCGCCGCCCATGCCGACGATGCCGGCGTCCTTGATCTTGGCCACGATCTCCTGCGCCGAGAAGGGACAAACCTTCACCAGCGCGTCCGAACGGTCGATACCCTCGGCCCAGTCGTCGCCTTCGCGCTTGATGGTAATCATCATCTGGCGCAGGCCCTGGCCGTTAACGGCCATGTCGACGGCCGTAACCGTACCCGAAACCGGGGAGTGAATGTTCGCCGACATGAAGCTGCCGGCCTCGGCGATGAGCTGTCCCGTGAGCACCTTGTCGCCTTTGGCGACCTTGGCGACTGCCGGGGCTCCGATGTGCTGTGCGAGGGGAATCGTCACCACCTCGGGCAGCGGAAGCACCTCGATCGGTTTGGCGCAGCTCAGCTTATTTTCCGACGGATGGACTCCGCCCATTGGAAATGTCTTCATTGTTGTAGTCTCTTTTTACGATTCTTTGTTAGCGGCAGGTGCAGGCTCGGCTTTCGGCGCAACGGGAGCGGCGGGCGCTGCCGGGGTTTTCGGGGCCTTGGGCAGCGGGTCCATGCCGACGAGCCGGATGGCGCCCGTGGGACACTCGTTCACACACTTGCGGCACAGTTTGCACTTCTGCGGATCGATATAGGCGAGGTTATTCTCCACGGTGATCGCGTCGAACGCGCACACCTTCACACACTTGCCGCAGCCGATACACCCGGCCTTGCAGGCCTTCATCACCACGGCCCCCTTGTCCTTCGACACGCACGACACGTAAACCGCACGGTTCTTGGGCCACTTTTTCCGCAGCTCGATGATCATCTTCGGACACGCCTTCACGCAGGCGCCGCAAGCCGTACATTTGTCGGCGTCGACCTCCGGGAGCCCCGTTGCCGGATCAATGTGAATGGCGTCGAAGGCGCAGACCGCGACGCAGTCGCCGAAACCGAGGCAGCCGAACGAACAGCCCGTCTCGCCCACATAGAGCGACGAAGCCACGGCACACGATTTGGCCCCGTTATAATCGTTGGTACGGGGACGTTTTTCGCACGTACCGCCACAACGGACGGTCGCCACCTCGGGCTGCTTCTCGGCAGCGGCTTTTCCGAGGTATGCGGCCACGGCTTTCATCGTATCGCCGCCACCCACAGGGCAGAAGAGCGCCGAGATGTCGTCGCGCTTCACGAGCGCGTCGGCCAGGCCCCGGCAGCCGGCGAATCCGCAGCCGCCGCAGTTGGCTCCGGGCAGCATCTTCTCCACCTCGTCTATTCTCGGGTCCTCGTCGACCCGGAATTTCTGGGCCACGAAATAGAGGATTACCGCCGAGAGCACTCCCAGCGCACACAGCGTCAGGATCGTGTAAAGTAATACTTCCATCAGTAGTTTTTAGTTATTGTAAATTGAATTGTGTGTTCGATTTTACGGCGGAAGAGCCACAGCACGAAATAATAAACGCCCACGCCCGCAATAGCGGCGAGGGCGCTGAGGCCTTCACTCAGTCCCGCAAGGACAATCGCCCCGACCAGAACGGCCAGCAGCACGACCAGCGCCCCGACATAGGCCAGCACGACGGCCCGGATGCCCGCACTCCGGCGCACTCCGACCATCACGGCCCCGCCAGCGGCATACTGCCCGGCCTCGGGGGTCGTCACGACGACGATCTTGTCCTGCGCTTCCGCCAGGCCGCACGCTTCGCGGGCCTTACAGGTTCCGCAGGCACTCCGGGAGGTAATTCGCACATAGACCGTGTCGCGCTCCGTGCGTTCCACCACGCCGCTGTGTTCGATCAGGTCCGCCACGCCTCAGTCTCCGTATTTATTGGTAAGGGGCATCAGCCGCTCGTGGCCGAATGTACACGACGAGAGACGCAGCACGGGCGGGAACTGGTAACGTTTCTTTTCGTTACGCATGATCATGGCGTGGATCTTCTCCACGACCTCCGAATCGAAACCCGCGTTGACGATCTCTTCGCGGTGCTGTCCCTCCTCGATCATGCGGAACAAAATGGCGTCCACCACCTCGTAGGGCGGCAGAATGTCGCTGTCCTTCTGCCCGGGGTGCAGCTCCGACGAAGGCTCCTTGGTCAGGATATTCTCGGGAATCACGTCGCCCTGCATCCGGTTGATGTAACGGGCCACGTCGTACATTTCGCTTTTGTAGAGGTCGCCCGTAGGGCTGAAAGCGCCTGCCGTATCGCCGTACAGCGTACAGAGGCCCAGTGCATTTTCGCTCTTGTTCGAGGAGTTCAGCAGGATGTAGTCCGTCTTGTTCTGCAAGGCCATCAGCAACACCGTGCGGATGCGCGTCTGGATATTCTCCTCCGTAGCGTCGAACTCCGTGCCGCCGATGACCGGCTTGAGGGTGTTCACCACGCTGGTATAGATTTCCGAAATAGGAATGACGTTGTATTCGATGCCGAGGTTGCGCGCCAGTTCCTTGGCGTCCTCGACCGATTCATGGGACGAGAAGGGCGAGGGCATCAGCAGCGCGCGGACATTCTCCGCGCCCAGCGCATCGACGGCGATGCAGGCTACGACCGCCGAGTCGATACCGCCCGAAAGTCCGATCGAAGCCTTCCGGTAACCGTTTTTGCGGAAGAAGTCCCTCAGTCCGCAGCAAGCGGCCTCGTAAACCAGGCGCGTGCGGTCGTTGTAGGTCGAAGGGACCGTCACCGGCTCCGCAGCCGCTTTGGTATCGAAAATCTGGAAATCCTCCTCGAAATTCTTCATCATCAGCACCAGCTCGCCGCGGCTGTTCAGCGCGCCCGACGTACCGTCGTAAACGATGTCCGTCGAACCGCCCACCTGATTGACCAGGACGAGATTCTTGCTCTCGACGAAGGCCAGGTTGCGCATCATCTCGTAACGGTAGGTCATGGTTCCCTTGCCGTATTTGCGGGCGTTGACCGAAATGATCGTCTCGACCGACTGGTCGAAATCGTGTTCACGGCTCAGGTCGTCACCCACGATGATCGCACATTTATGCCCCTTGATCGTAGCGTATTCATACCCTTTCGAAGGAACCAGGAAACCCATTTCACGGCGTGCGGTGATGTATTTCTTGCCGACGTAGCGCAGCACCTTACGGTCCTGGATCAGCGCCGCGGCACTGATCGTACCCTCCGCCGTGAGGATCGGGAGGCCGACGATGGCGGCGATGCCGTCGCAGCACGAGGCGATTTCGACCAACGCATCCTCGCACAGTTCGAGGAAAGTCGTCTTACGCAGCAGGTCGAAGGCGGGGGTTCCGCTCACGGCCTGTTCCGCAAAAACTACCAGGTCGGCATGCTGTGCTTTCGCTTTGTGGATGGAGTCGATGATCTTCGAGGCATTGCCGTCCACGTCTCCGATCGTGTAATTCAGCTGAGCTATGGCTATTTTCATGCGAGTAATTTAAGTCGGAAAATTACAACTTCGCAAAGTTAAGGATTATTTGCAAAAGACGGAAAGATTTTCGATGTTAATAAATTAACATTCGCGCATTTACAAAAAATTTTAAAAATAAAAAAAAGGCTCCCGGTGAAGGAAGCCTTTTCAAAATTCACAATGCGTCTATTCCTGCGGTTCGTCGGGGTCGGCGACGAGGATGCGGCCGCAGTATTCGCAGATGATAATCTTTTTGCCCTGGCGGATGTCCACCTGGCGCTGGGGCGGGATGCGGTTGAAGCAACCTCCGCAGGCGTCGCGCTTCACGGTCACCACCGCCAGCCCGTTGCGGACGTTGCGGCGGATACGGTCGTAAGCCGACAGCAGGCGCTCGTCGATCTTCTCCTTGACGCGCTCGCCCTGCACGGCATATTCCGCTACCAGCGGAGCCGTCTCGGCTTCGATGCCCTCCAGTTCGGACTTTTTGGCCGTGAGATCGGCAGCACGCTCCTTGGAAAGGTTTTCAGCCTCCTCCAACTGGAGTTTTTTGACCTTCACACCGGCGGAATACTCCTTCAGGCGCTTCTCGGCCAACTCGATTTCGAGTTCCTGGTACTCGATCTCCTTGGTGATGGCATCGAACTCGCGGTTGTTGCGCACGTTGTTCTGCTGCTCCTTGTAGTTGCCGATCATGATTTTTGCCTGGTCCACCTCGCGTTTGCGCTGCTTGGTCAGCGTGTTCAGCTCCTCGATCTCGGCATTGATGTGTTCGATGCGGGTTTTCATCCCGGTCATCTCATCTTCGAGATCCTGAACCTCGAGGGGCAGTTCACCTTTCACCTTGTTGATTTCGTCGATTTTGCTGTCGATTTTCTGGAGCTCATAAAGCGCCATGATCTTCTCCTGCATCGAATAATCAACCTCGGCCGTCTTCTTTTGCGTTGCCATATATTGTCTTTATAGTTTAGACTTAAACCAGATAGTTTACCGGATTACGCGAGCGTTCACTCTTGCGAACCGCAAAGGTACATAAATTTTTCGATAAAATATCAAATATTAATTGAATTGCGCAATATTCGCTTTCAAAATGGCCTATATCTGCTACGGTGAGGGCTTTATCGGGCGTCATGAAGTCGTTGTACTTCATATCGGCGGTGATATAAATATCGGCCCCGGCGCGGCGTGCTTCGCCGATCAGCGAAGCCCCGGCCCCGGTGCAGACCGCCACGCGGCGCACTTCGCAAGCCGCTATGTCACTGTGCCGTACGACGCTCACTTCAAGCCGCCGCCGGATAAACCGCATAAAATCCAGGGTATCAATCGCTTCAGACAACTCGCCCACAACGCCGAATCCCGCGCCATCCCCGGCCTGAGAAGGTTGCAAAACCTCCAGCTTTCCGACGCCCAGCATTTCGGCCAGCCGCCAGCTCATGCCCCCGGGAGCGCTGTCGAGGTTGGTATGGCAGGCATAGAGCGCAATCCGGCTGCGGATGGCCCGCTCGACGCACCGCTGAACGGGGTCGGCCGAGTTGAACCGCTTGAGCGCATGGAAGACGATCGGATGGTGGGTTATCACGATATCGCACCCCTCGGCTTCAGCCTCGTCGAGCACCTCTTCCGTAACGTCCACAGCCAGCAGCGCCTTGTGCACCTCGTCGTCCTCACGGCCGACGATAAGTCCCGCATTATCATAGGATTCCTGCCACCGAAGCGGAGCAAAGCGTTCGATAACGTCGGTTATTTGCTTGATAGTCATATGAGTTAATTATTATTGTATCCCGTTATAGGAATTCTTCGCCGCCCACGCCTGCGAAATTCTGTACTTTTTTCCGCAAAAACTCTCCGACTGATACCTTCGCCTGCAACAAACCGTCTAACGCTGGCTCCGGGCGACTATTCGCGGGTTTGCAAGCAAACCGTCCCCTCCGCTCGCGCTTTTAGCCGAATCGTCGCTTCACGGCTCCGGTATCGGGTCGGAATCCTCTCCTGCTGCCAAAACGAATAATCGGCAGGCTTGGCGCTAAAACAACGACTGCTCGTAAAACGCGAACAACTCCTTGTTTTCGACCTCCTCCTTTTTGCGGCGGGGCTTGCGCACGGCACGTTTGGCGGCAGGCTGTGCGCCGTCGGCGGCCGCTTCGCCCGACTGCTCGTCGATTTTCACGACGGCCTTGGCCCTGCGGCGCACGGGCGCTTCGGGCCCGGCAGCGGAGTCTGCAATATCGGCATCCGGGACGGCGACAATCTCTCCCTCACCGGCTTTCAGGTCCTCGCGAACCTCCACGAGCAGGGCGCGGATGCGCTGCAAACGCTCCATCAGTTCGGTGTCGCGGTCTACGCCGCTCTCGGCAGGAGCCTTCCGGAGCGCCTTCTTGGCTCCTTCGAGCGTCATGCCGCGCTCCTTGACCAGGTGGTAGATCATTTTGAGGTTCTCGACATCCTCGGGCGAGAAGAGGCGGTTGCCTTTCTTGTTACGCTTGGGGCGAAGGATGCTGAACTGCGACTCCCAGTGGCGGATCAGCGACGTATTGACATCGAACATCTCGGCCACCTCGCCCATCGAATAAAAAAGTTTATCGGCCATATCTATTGTTTTATAATTCGCAATGAATTGGGGTACAGGTTATTTACCCGTGCACCGATCCGCTTGGCGAAACCCAGTGCACGCCCCCGTGCACACACGAGGTTCATCCCTTCGGCCAATTCGCCGGCGGCGATGTCCTGTTTACGCAGGAAACGCAGCGCCTCCTCCCCGTCCAGCTCCGCCACAGGCAGCGCACCGCGGTTCAGCCCCTCGAAAAAGGCCAGTGCAGGGTCCGGCTTCAGCACGCCTTTGAACACCTGACCCAGCGCCACCCCCGAATAGATCACGGGCAGCGCCTCGGACAACGCCCGGACTGCGTCCGCCTGTGCGGCGTACCACGCATAGCAGGTGTCGGCGACCACGGCAAAGCGCATCCGCTCGGGTTCCCGCACCCAACGGGCCAATTCGGCGACGGCCTTCCGGTCGGCAGCCGCAAATACCGTGCGGCGTGCCTTCGGCGTACGCACGCGCCCTCCGGCATCGAAGGATTTGCGGGCCACGGCGGCAAAGAACCCTTCGCCGCAGGCCCGGTGGGGATAGAAGCGGAACGTACGGAACGCTCCGACACGTCCGCAGACGACACCCCACGCATCCTCCACGGTAATTTCGTCCGATTCGGCGATCTCGTCCCCGGCCCACGCGAGCATCCGTTCGAGCGAACCTTCGTCCTCGTCGCGGTTGAACGTACAGGTGCTGTAAACGAGCGTTCCGCCCGGTTTCAAGGCCCGCCACGCTTCGCGCAGGATTTCATCCTGGCGCACAGCGCATTGTTTTACGTTGCCTTCGCTCCATTCGGCCCGGGCGCCGGGGTCCTTGCGGAACATCCCCTCGCCGGAGCAGGGGGCGTCCACCGCCACCACGTCGAACCAGGCTTCGAAATCGCCCAGCGCACGCGGTTCGCAGGTCACGACGGCCACATTGCCCGTCCCCCATTTGCGCACGTTATCCGCCAGCACCGAGGCGCGGCGGCGGTCGATCTCATTGGCAACGACCAGTCCGCCGGGTCCCGCAAGCGAGGCATAAAGCGTAGTCTTACCGCCCGGAGCCGCACACAAGTCGAGGATACGCGCTCCTTCGGTCCGCACACCGTCGAGCAGACGCCCCACGAACTGCGACGAAGCCTCCTGCACGTAGTAAGCCCCGGCATGGAAATCGGGATCGAGCGTAAACTGCGGACGCACGGCGAGATAACGCCCGTCGGGATTCCACGGCACACGCCCGGCGATTTCCAGGGCCGAAAGCCCGGGGTCCGATCCGCCGGAAGCGCACTCCGAAACCCCGGCGCCGGTCTTGGCGGGATTCAGGCGCACGGACACCGGCGGCTCTCCGTCGAGCGCCGCACAGAGAGCCCTGCCCTCCGCTTCACCGAGGTCGCACAGGACCCGTTCTTCGAATTTCGCGGGCAGCGTCATGCCTATTTTTTCTCTTTGAGGGCGTCGAGACGCGCGCAGATGCGTTCCAGCACGACAGGGTCCGAGACGAAATCCTCGTGGTCCTTGTCGACGACGAGCACTTCACCCTCGTAGATATTCTCGATCCAGTTGTTGTATTTGTTGTTCAGCCGCTTGAGGTAGAGCTCGTCGATGTTCATCTCGTACTCGCGGCCGCGTTTGCGGATTTGCGAAATGAGTGTCGGGACACTCGCCTTGAGGTAGATCAGCAGGTCGGGCTTGGGAATAAGCGTCGTGACCAACCGGAAAATCTTCATGTAGGTCTCGATGTCGCGTGTGGTCATCAGCCCCATTTCATGCAGGTTGTCGGCAAAAATATGGGCATCCTCATAGATCGTGCGGTCCTGGAAAATCACCCCCTCCTTGCAGGCCGAAAGCATGTCCATCGTCTGCTGGATACGGCTTCCGAGGAACGAAATCTGGAGGTTGAACGCCCAGCGGTTCATGTCTTCGTAGAAATCACCGATGTAGGGGTTGTCACACTCCTCAAGGTAGCATTTGGCATTGTAGCGCTTCGTAAGAATCTGGGTCAGCGTCGTCTTTCCGCTTCCGATATTACCTGCAATGGCTATGTACATAGTGGTATAGGTATTTGTTATTTTTCCATTCCGACCGGCTCCGCGCGGAAAGCCAGTATTTCGTCGGCCACACGGCGGTCGTTGACCAGCCGCGGAACCTTGTTTTTACCACGCGCACGCATCCACGCGAGGAACCGTCCGCGCTCGACGATCGTCAGGCGCTGGCGTTCGAGCGTAGTCCGGCGTTTGGCGTCGTAGTCCGAATTGACGGCCCGCAACTCCTCGTCGAGCGTTTCGGCGAAGCGTTCGAGGCTGTCGGGCTCGTGTTCGAATTCCACGATCCACTCGTGGGCGCCCCGTTCGCGGAGCGACATGTAACACGGAGCGACGGTGTACTCCCCGACCACGGCTCCCGTCTTGCGGCAGGCGGCCAGCAGCGCATGTTCGGCGTTGTCGACGATCAGTTCTTCGCCGAAAACATTGATATACTGACGCGTACGACCCGCAAAGCGAATGCGGTAGGGGTTTGTCGAAGTGAACTCCACCGTGTCGCCGATCTCGTAGCGCCACAAACCGTTGTTCGACGTGATCAGCACGGCATAGACCTTCCCGCACTCCACACCTTCGAGCGGCACGATGTCCGATCCGCTGCGGAACTCGAAGAAGGTTCCGTAATCCAGCATCAGCAGCATGTCGCTGCGCGCCGGATCGTCGGCCATGGCGAAGAACCCCTCCGAAGCGTTGTAGGTCTCCATGTATTTCATCTTCTCCGAAGGAATCAGTGCTTCGAACGTCGCCCGGTAGGGAGCGAACTCCACGCCTCCGTGAGCGAACATCTCCAGCCCGGGCCACACCTCCAGCAGGTTTTGCTTGCCGGTATACTCCAGCACGCGGCGCATCAGCGCGAGATTCCACGACGGCACGCCCGCAAAGGCCGTGATCGGCTCGCCGACGCATTCGCGGCAGATGGCGGCGGTCTTCTCGTCGAAATCGGGAATGATCGCCGTCTCGACCTTCGGCGCGCGGAACCACCCGCTCCAGAAGGTCGTCTCGCGGATCAGCAGCGCCGAAAGGTCGCCGACCAGATTGCGCCCCTCGTTATGGCACGAGCCGCCCAGCGTCAGGGTTTTGCCTTCGAAAACCCGGGTCTTCGGATTATTGGCCGAAAAGACCGTCGCCACATCACGCATGCCCAGCGTATGGTTCCACCACAGCGACTCCATCGTCACGGGGATGTATTTGCTCCGATCGGAGGTCGTGCCCGACGAGCGCGCGAACAGCGACACCCGTCCGGGGGCCGTGACGCTCCTCACACCCTCCATCATCCGTTCGATATAGGGTTTGAAGGTCTCGTAATCGAAGGTCTCGACCTGCGACTGGAACTGCTCGACCGAGCGGATATGCCGCAAATCGTAGCGATCGCCAAACTCCGTGAAGCGGCCCCGCCGCAGCAACTGCCGGAACATCCGCGCCTGCGTCTGGGCAGGATGGCGGCGAAAACGGTCGATAGCCCGCTCGCGCTGCGAGAACCAGGCTTTGAGGATTATGTTTCGGAAAGACATATTGCGTTGCAATTAAAAATGAAAAATTAAGAATTAAAAATTCTCAATACCCGGCAAAACAACTCATCACAAGCCTGTTATGTCCCTTAATTTCTAATTTTTCATTCTTCATTTTTAATTAAAATAATACCCTACTTTCCCCACCGAACCCGGCATGGCGAAGACCACCACGCGGTCGTAGGGATTTATCTCCATGTTGTCGACGGCGATGAAAACCTTGTCGCCGCGGACAATGCCCCCGATGATCGTATCTTCCGGCAACCCGAGGTCCTTGATCCGGGCCTTCGTAGCCGGAGAGTTGGGTTTCACGATGAACTCCAACACCTCGGCGTCGCTGCCCGTCAGGCATTTGATAGCCTGCACGTCGGTCGACATGGTGAAGCGGAAGATGTTCGACGCGGTCACCAGCTTCTTGTTGATAATCGTGTCGATGCCGATCGACTCGGCGAGATTTATGTAGTTGAGGTTCTCGACCTCGGCAATTACTTTCTTGACCCCCATGCGCTTGGCGAGCATCGCCGCCAGGATGTTGGTCTCGCTGCGGCCCGTCACGGCCACGAAAGCGTCCATGTTCGAAAGGCCCTCCTCCATCATCGCCTCGGTATTACGGCCGTCCTCGTTGATGATCAGCGTTTTGTCCAGCGTTTCGGCCAGCCGGTAAGCCTTTTCGGCGTTGTAGTCGATCAGCTTGATGTTTACTTCGTCCTGCAACTCCGTGGCGATGCGGATGCCGATGCGCGAACCGCCGAGGATCATCATGTTCTTGATCTCGATATTCGACTGGCCCGAGAACTCCATCACCTCCTTGACGGCATCCTGGCGGGCTATGACGTAGATCACGTCGCCCTCCATGAAATGCTCGCCCTCGCGCGGGATGATCGTCTGGCCGCCGCGCGTGATGGCCACCGTACGGTAACTCAGCGGGGCTGGGTCGTCGTCGAAACCCGTGAGCACCTGCCCCACCAGCGGCGAGGCCGGTTCGAGGCGAAAGACCACGAGCGAAAGTTTGCCGCTCGAAAAATCGACGTATTCCGTGGTCGACGTGTGCCCCAGCAGGTTGATCACCTCGCGGGCCGCGACCTTCTCGGGGTAGAACAGGTAGTCGATGCCCATATCGATGAACATCTCCTTGTTGTTGGGTTCGAGGTATTCGTTGTTGTCGATGCGGGCGATGGATTTCCGGGCGCCGAGTTTTTTGGCCAGCATCGCCGCCACGACGTTGTCGTTCTCCTCGTGGTTGACGGCGATGAACAGGTCGCACTTGCGCACCGAGGCCTTGCGCAGCACGACGAAGGTCGTCGAGTCGCCCTCGACGGTGATCACGTCGGCCAGGCTGCCCACCTCGGCCAGCAACTTTTGGTCGCTGTCGATGATGGTGATGTCGTGGCCGTTGCCGCTGAGCATCTTGGCCAGGTGGCTGCCCATCTCGCCGGCTCCCGCTATCACGATTTTCATAGTTGCGTCTGTTTAGTCTGCACAATGCGTCGCCCGGAACGGCCGGGCGAGATTTTTGCAATTTATCTTACAAATGTATACATTTGTCCCCGAAACCCCAAATTTCGGGTAGTAAAAAAACGGAATCTTATGCCAACGTGGTTAATCGTCCTGCTTTGTGCCATCCTTGCCGTCGGACTGTTCGTACTGGGCATGTCCCTTACGCTGATGATCAAGGGTCACAACATCGATTCGGAAATCTCGACCAACAAGAACATGCAGCGGCTGGGCATCAAATGCGCCGTGCATGAAACGCGCGAGGCGGACGGCGGAGCCGACTGCTCCGACGGCTCGCCGGCAGGCTGCTCGGGCAACTGCGGCGCCTGCGATATCGAGGAACAGGCGGCGCAAAAGCAGAAATAAAGAAGAGGAGCGTGGCTCCTCTCTTTTTTTACAACTTGCAGAACTTCGAGCGGCAGGCGAACCACGGGTTGCGGAGGTCCTCCTCGTTGTAGAGCAGTTCCTTGCCGTCGGGCAGGGTGCGGGTGCTGCCGCCGGCCTCGGAAAGGATCAGTTCCCCAGCGGCCGTATCCCATTCGTAGGTGTGTGTCGTGCGGACGTAATAGTCGACGCGGCCTTCGGCCAGCAGGCAGAATTTGTAGGAACTGCCCTGCTCGACGATCTCCAGGTCGGGATGACGTTCGCGCAGGCGGGCGACGTGTTCGTGGGTCTCGGGCGTCTGGTGCGAACGCGAAAGGGCGACGCGCAGGTGGTCGTGGTCGGCCTCCGTCGTGAGCGGCAGCGGCAGCCAGTCGCGAACGATCTCGTCGTAGGTATATTCCGCGGCGGCATCCGGCGCAATGTGCTCTTTGAGGTATGAACCCGAATTGCGGCCCGCAATGTACATCTTTTCGAAATAGGGAACATAAATAACCGCCCCCATGCAGACGTTATTCTCCATCAGGGCGATGTTGACCGTAAATTCGTTGTTGCCTTTGATAAATTCGACCGTTCCGTCCAACGGGTCGACCAGCCAGTAAAGCTCCCAGTTGCGGCGCTCGTCGTAACCCATTTCCCGACCCTCTTCGCTCAGGATCGGGATGCGTGTGGGCCCGAGGTATTCGCGGATGGTCCTGTGAGCGATGCGGTCTGCCAGCGTGATCGGGCTTTTATCGTCTTTGATGCTTATGTAATAATCGTCGAAGTTCTTGTAAACGCGCATGATCGAGGCTCCGGCTCTGATCGCCGCGTTGAACAGCGGCGGCAGCAGATACATTCTCACCTTGTCGTTAATCATCGTAACTCGTATTTTGGGATCGGTAATTTTTATTGCCATGGTAAAGATAACAAGAATTTATGATATCGGAAAATTTTTAGTACCGTAATACTGTTTGAAAAGGCGTCGCCATGCCACGAGCCGACCCGAGGCCGAAGGGGCTGTCTCGTTCGCAAGCCGCGCGGCGTACTCCCCACCCGCCCAGACCAGCGCGAGGGTGGCGAACACGGCAGAAGCCCACCACCACCCCGCTGCGAAAACGGCGATGAAAGCCGTCGTGAGCAGCGCAGCCAGCAGTCCGCGCAGCCGCCCCGACAGCCGCCGCCGGGAGAAAGGGGCGGTCAGCAACGGCTCCCACAAAGTCCTCCGCTGGTTGCACGGAACGACTCGCAGCGGGTGCATCCCGAAACCGCCTGCCGCAACTACCGCCTCGCGGCTCAGCAGCGCGGCCGGTTCACCCAGGTGCGACTGCACGAGGCCGAGTGTTCCGGGCGGGCCTTCGCCCAGCTCCGCGACGAGCCGTTCGATGGTCCCGGGCAGCAGGAACTGCCCCGCACAGACGGGCAGCAGGTAGTCGTAGGTAGCCACCGCAGCGGCAGCGTCGAAGTCGCCCGCCGCCGAGCCGCGAATCCGGTCGACGAGCACCAACCGCCGGAAATGCCGCTTGCGCGACCGGCCCAGCGACCGCACTCCCTCGACCTCCAGTTCGCCGGAGTGGGTCCACTCGACGCGGATCATGCGGTAGCGGCCGACCAGCGCGGCAAATTCCGCGACATGGTGGCGTCCGTCGAGCACCACGATCACTTCGTAACGCGCATATTCGGGGGAGAGGAGATTTTCGATCTGCGCCGGGTCCGATACGCCGCTGCACAGGACCGAAATGCCGATACCGTCGGGAGCGTCGCTGGAGGCCGCGCGCACGGCATTGAGCAGCAGCCGTTTGTCCCGGGCACGGGTTATCAGCAGCAGCAGTGCGCCTACGCACGCCGCCGCCGAAACGAGCACCAGGAGAAGAACCAGCTTCATGCCAGGCAGCGTTTATAGGATTGGACGAGCGATTCGTAATAGGGACGTTCGTGCGCGCTGAGAAGCCGCCGGAGAGGGCCCGGGGAGTAGCCCTCGGCGACGATATAGCGCAGCAGGGCCTTGCGCTCGGCGGGGGACATGGACGACAGCCGTCCGGAGACGGCCCGCCGCGTCAGCGGACGGCGCAGGGCGCAGAGCGTGTAGAGCGCCTCGCGCCCCAGCTCCGGGCTTTCGTCCCCGGCCACGATGCGCAGCAGGAGCCGTTCGGCCTCCTCGATGCCGAACTGGCGCACGATGTTCAGCCCCACGATCCGCAGGTTGCGGCTCGGCGACCCGACGAGGGGTTCGTAGGCGATGGGCAGCATCCCGCGGCGCAGGACGGCCATGATCTCCCCCACTTCGCACGCCGAGAAGGGTTCGGAATATTCGGTCATCAGCCGCAGGGCTGTCGAGGGGTCGGCCGCAAGGCGCACCATCAGCGACTGGAAACGCACATAGCGGTTGCGGCTCGCAGCGCAGCGGGCAGCACAGGCCGCCCCCGTGTCGGTGACAGGCAGGCGCGCGAGCAGCAACAGGTTATGCGCCCGGCGGTAGGACCCAGAGCGGCGGATGCGGCGGAACAGCCACTCTTCCAACCCATAGCGCTCAACGATGCGCCGCAGGGGCGCGGCGTCGAGTCCGTAGGTGACATCCACCAGCCCGGCGATGGCCTCGACAAGCAGCCTCCGGGCGCCGATACGGTTGATCATCGGGAAACGCGGCACGGGGCCGTCGCCCGCAAGCAGGTACGACATCACGATACGCAGGTATTTGGCGCGCAGCACGGCGTCGCGGCTGCGCTGCCGCCGGGCACGGAGTTCCGCTGCACCCAGCAGCAGCAACAGCGCAACCGTTCCGGCAGCCGCAAACGCCGTATAGAGCATCAATAGCAATTCGGTCATAACTGTCGGTTCAAAGCATTGGCGATCTTCGTCCGCAGCCGCTGCAGGCTCACGGGGAAGGTCATGTACTGGTCGACGCCGCACTCCAAAAGGCTCAGCACCGTCTGTTCGGCCTGCTGCCACGCCACGACGTAGACCAGCGGCCGTCTGAGGCAGTCGGGACGCAGCGTACGCACTACGTCGCACCCCGAAAAAAAGACCGAAGTCCCCACGACGATCACCAAATCGAACAGCATGCGCCGCGCCATGCGCTGCATGTCGGGCACACCCGATGCACAGCGCACCTCGGCCTGCATGTCGGCGAGCGACAGTCGGATCACGTCGCGCAGGAACTCCTCGTCGGAAACAATCAATATTCGGTGCATGGCGTCACACCGGCTTGGCCGGCCGCCTTTGCCACGCCAAAAACCGCGCCATAGCGGCGGACGGGCAAAAAAAATTGCCGGGTGTGTTGTTTATAAGATAAATATGCGTATATTTGCACACTCAATTTATGTTCAAATACATAATCGACTTAAATGTACGTTATAGTAGAGATTGCAGGTCAGCAATTTAAAGCTGAAAAAGGTCGGAAACTTTATGTTCACCGTCTTCAGGGCGAAGAAAATTCGTCCGTAAGTTTCGACAAAGTCCTGCTCACAGACAACGACGGTCAGGTTAAAGTTGGTGCACCTGTAGTGAAAGGCGCCACAGTGAAGTGCAAGATCCTGAAGCATCTGAAAGATGACAAGGTTTTGGTGTTCAAAAAGAAGCGTCGCACGGGCTACCAGAAGTGCAACGGCCATCGCCAGTACCTTACGCAGATTCTCATCGAGGAAATCGTTGCATAACCTTTAAAAACTGAAGTAACATGGCACACAAGAAAGGTGTAGGTAGTTCGAAGAACGGCCGCGAGTCGGAAAGCAAGCGACTCGGCATCAAACTGTTCGGCGGTCAGTTCGCAAAGGCGGGCAACATCATCGTTCGCCAGCGCGGAACGGTGCACAACGCCGGTGAAAATGTAGGCATGGGTAAAGATCATACGCTCTTCGCCCTCGTCGACGGAACGGTAGAGTTCTGCAAGAAAGGCGCAGGAAAATCTTATGTAAGCGTTTCCCCGCTGAGCGAGTAAACCCAACAAACGAAAACGATAAAAAGCGGTTTCCTCCGGGAAGCCGCTTTTTTCGTGCGCCGCAGTCTCAATAAAAATCGGGGACGGAACCTTCCGCCTGGTGAAACTCGAGTATGTAAGTAGCGACGTATTCGGCCGTCGGCCCGCCCCCGAAAAAGAAGGAGCAGCGGATGGATCCTGTCGGAGAACTCTCCAGTGACGCCTCTGTACACCCGTCGTCCGCAAACGAACGGCAAAACAGGAATCCTGCAGGAAGAATGTTGCCTGTGACGCCTAAATCACAGCCGCCGCCCCAAAACCAATGCGGGGCGGCACGGGGATTATTCCCGAAGGAAAATCCCGACAGTGACGCAACGTCTGACGCCGCCCCGGAATACGACTGCGCGGCTTTGCATGGAAGACAAAACAAAAAAGCGCGAGTCTGACCTCCTCAATGCTGGCCTTAGGGAGCCATGAACCAGAAAGTCGTCCCGCGCCCGTGACTGCCCCAACCCAAAGGTCGGGGCATACACAGGACTGACAACAATCATACCTGATTCAAACAACCTCCGAAGAGGCTCCCTAAGTTTGCAGAGAGGTATAAAGAGTTGTTTACCCTTGAATTATTTGTGCAAAGATAGCTAAAAATTCCGTCCCGCCAAGGCTTAGGACCGAACAGAATACGATCAAAACCTTTTCAGAGCATGCACAAGGCCGATTGACCGTAGCCCGACGGAAAAAGGGCTGCGGTTCGGCAAACGACGTTTTACGCAACGGAAAGAGCGGAAACCGTCGTTTTTAGCGGGGTTTTGGCAAATAAGAGTCCCGGCAAGGCGCTCGGAAATGGCGATTTTAATGTAACTTTGCAGTATGCAACGAAAGAACGAACGCTATAACGAGCCGGTGATCCGCGATGTGGTTAATGGACTGCGCGAACTGCGCCACACCCGCAAGCTGTCCCAGAAACAGGTTTTCACCGACACCGACATCAACATCGGCCGGATCGAATCCGGGCACGGAAATATCTCGATCTCGACGCTCGCCGACCTGTGCGCCTACTACGGGATTACGCTCCGGGAGTTTTTCGAACGGTTCGATGCGAAGACCGCTTCCGGAAAATAGATTCCGCCGCACGAAAGGGACAGCAGATGCGAAACAGAAACGCCAACGCTGCGCCAGACACGGTAACGCAATGCAACGCAACAACATAGCGGCAAAAAGATAAAACCCCGCCTTCGGAATCCGAGAGCGGGGTTTTGTTGCGGCAAAGCCGGATTACTTCTTGGCCGGAGCGTTCTCCACGGCGCGGAATTCGGCGACGACCTTCTTGTCGTCGTACAATTTCAGGGCCGAGCCGTCGATCTCGAAGCGGTCCACTTCGTCGAGCATCTTCACGAAGGCATCCTCGTACTCCATTTCAGGGCAGGCCATGCGTGTCATGCCCATGTTCTCGAACTCCAGTTTCTGGCCCTTGAGTTCGTACTTACAGAAGAAGCGGTTGCAGTTGGTGCGGCCCGACACGAGCGTATCGGCGGCATTGAACTGCAAAGTGAAAAAATCGGCCTCGGCGTCGATGGCCTTTGCGGGAATCGTCTCCATCTTGGCGAGTTTCCACGTCGTGCCCTCCAGCGGAAGAGCCTTCTTCTGCGAACCGCCGCAGGCGGTCATGGCTAAAAGCAGCGTAGCGGCTGCAAAAATCTTTTTCATAATTTCAAAATACGTTTATTAACCGAATAATTCATTCAAAATACGCGCCAGACGGTAACCGGCTTTCAAGACCTGCTGTTCGGCAAGAGGCTGTACGGTCATCAGGTAAGCGCTCGTCTGCGCCTTGTCGAGCCGGTCGCCGGGCTTGATCCAGTCGTAGATCACACGGCAGTTGCGGGCATTCTCCCCAGCCCATTCGCGGGGCGTACCGGCTGCCAGGGCACGGCGTTCGGATTTCGAACAGCGGTCGAGCTGGTAACGGTAGTCCTCGTAACCCCAACGGTGGTTAAGCTCCAGGGCCTCGGTATCCCAGAAGCCGTGAAAAGCACATTTACGGCCGTTAAGCTCGAACCCGAAGCTGCTGTACCAAGGATATTTGACGTGCGTCGGGCAGTGCATGTCCCCCACCAGGTGCACCAGGCAGTAGATCGCCACGCGAACCGTCGAATCGTCCCGGCTGCGATAGTCGCGGAGTTTCTCCATCGCATCCTCGATCCCCAGCACGGCATCGCCTTCAGCCATTCGGGGCACATAACGGCACTCGGCATCGGCATCGAATCCGTGCCATTTCGAGGTGGCGCGGTAAGGCTTCGTAGCGCGCACGGCGTCCATCCACGAAGCGTAGTAGACAATCGAACGGCCATCGAGGTACTTCCCGATGTTCTTCTTCGCCCGGGGCGTCAGGTTGCACTCGGCAATGTAAGCAATGGCGTCGTGCCCGGTCTTGCCCCAGCCGAAGGCCGTACCGCAGGCGCCGAAAAGCACGGCGAGCAAGAGGAGTGTTTTCTTCATCTCAGGTCGGTTTTTGTCTGACAAAAATAGGCAATATAATCGGGTTGCGCAACAGCCGCAAACAGAAAAAAACCGAAACACAGCTTTTTAAACCGATTCGGACGCTTCCCGGTGCGGGCAATACAGTGTCAACAAAAAAAGGCCGCAACCCCGATCGGGATGCGGCCTTTACTATCGAATAAACTTTTGTTAGTACTCCATCTGCGCAAGGCGCTTGTAGCCGTTGAAACGCCACTTGGCATTCTCCTCGGCGGCGGCGAACAGTTCGTTAGCCTCGCCCGGGAAGGCCTTCTGGAGCGACGTATAGCGCACCTCCTTCAAGAGGAACTCGCGGAACTTCGACCAGTCGGGCTCCTTCGAGTCGAGCACGAACGGATTCTTGCCCTGCTCCTCGAGCATCGGGTTGTAGTGCCACAAGTGCCAGTAACCACAGGCTACGGCCTCCTTGCCGACGGTCTGCGTGCGGGTCATGCCGCCCTTGATACCGTGGTTGATACACGGAGCGTAGGCGATCACCAGCGAAGGTCCGGGATAGGCCTCGGCCTCCTTGAGCACGTTGAACAACTGCTGCTGCGAAGCGCCGATCGAAACCTGAGCCACATAGACATAACCGTAGGTCATGGCCATGGCGCCGAGGTCCTTCTTGCGGATACGCTTGCCGCTCGATGCGAACTTGGCGACAGCGCCCACGGGAGTCGATTTCGACGACTGGCCGCCGGTGTTCGAGTAAACCTCGGTATCTACGACCAGAATGTTCACGTCGTGGCCCGTAGCCAGCACGTGGTCCACACCGCCGTAGCCGATGTCGTAACCCCAGCCGTCGCCGCCGATGATCCACTGCGACTTCTTCACGAGCCAGTCTTTCAGCTCGAGGATCTCTTTGCAGTAGTCGCAGCCGCAAGCCTCCATCATCGGGATCAGGCGGGCCGAAACCTCGGCCGATTTAGCCGACGAACCGCGGTTTTCGATCCACTCCTTCATCACGGCTTTCAGCTCGTCGGAGCATTTGGTGCAATTCGCAATAGCGGCTTCCATCGTATCCTGGATGCGGTCGCGGAGCTTCTCTACGCCAATGTGCATACCCAGGCCGAATTCGGCGTTATCCTCGAAGAGCGAGTTGGCCCATGCGGGACCCTGGCCGGCATCGTTGGTGCAGTAAGGCGTCGAGGGAGCCGAACCCGAGTAAATCGAAGTACAACCCGTCGCGTTGGCAACCATCATCTTATCGCCGAAGAGCTGCGAAATAGCTTTGATATACGGAGTCTCGCCGCAACCTGCGCAGGCGCCCGAGAACTCGAACAGCGGCTGGGCGAACTGCAGGTTCTTGACCGACTTGGTCTTGTCGACAACCTGCTTGTAACCGATATGCTTGGTGATGTAATCCCAGTTCTTCTGCTGGGGCATCTGCTCTTCGAGCGGACGCATCACGAGGGCCTTCTCCTTGGCAGGGCAGACATCGACGCAGTTCGAGCAGCCCGTACAGTCGAGCGGCGAAATCTGGATGCGGAACTTGTACTCCTTCGTCTCGCCCAGGCCCTGCTTCCATTCCACACCCGAAGCGGCGGCCTCCTCCTCCGTAGCGAGGAACGGGCGGATCACAGCGTGGGGGCAGACATAGGCGCACTGGTTGCACTGGATACAGTTTTCGATCTTCCACTCGGGAACGTTTACGGCAATACCGCGCTTCTCGTAAGCGGCCGTGCCGTTGTCCCACGTACCGTCCTCACGGCCGTTGAAGGCCGAAACGGGCAGCAGGTCGCCCTTCAGGGCGTTGATCGGATCGACGATCTTCTTCACGAAGTCAGGACGCGCGGCGTCGGCGGTGTGCGCCTCCTCCTTCACGGTGATATTCGCCCACTCGGCCGGAACCTCGACCTTCACGACGGCGTCGCCGCCGGCGTCCACAGCCGCGTAGTTCATGTTGACGATATCCTCGCCCTTCTTGCCGTAGGATTTCAGGATGGCCTTCTTCATCTCCTCGACAGCCTTGTCGAAGGGAATGACGTTGGCGATCTTGAAGAATGCCGACTGCATGATGGTGTTCGTACGCGAACCCAGGCCCAGCTCGGCGGCGATCTTCGTGGCGTTGATGATATAGAAGTTAATCTTATTCTTGGCAAGGTAGACCTTCATGTGGTCGGGCAGCGTCGCGCAGGTCGTCTCGGCGTCGTGCACCGAGTTCAAGAGGAACGAACCGCCCTTCTTGAGACCCTTGAGCACGTCGTACTTGTCGACGTATGAAGGCACGTGGCACGCCACGAAGTCGGGGGTGGTCACCAGGTAAGGCGAAGTGATGGGCAGGTCGCCGAAACGCAGGTGCGACGAGGTGTAACCGCCCGACTTCTTCGAGTCGTAGGAGAAATAGGCCTGGCAGTACTTGTTGGTCGTGCCGCCGATGATCTTGATCGAGTTCTTGTTGGCTCCCACCGTACCGTCGGCTCCGAGGCCGAAGAAGAGGCCCTCGAACGTGCCGGGCTTGGCGAGCGAAATCTCCTCGCCGACGGGCAGCGAACGGAACGTCACATCGTCCACGATACCTACCGTGAACTGGTTTTTCGGCTCGTTCATCTTCAGGTTCTCGAACACGGCCAGCATCTGCGCCGGGGTGGTGTCCTTCGACGAAAGACCGTAGCGGCCGCCGATGACGAGCGGCTTCTTGTCGCACGGGCAGGTTGCGAACGCTTCGACAACGTCCAGGTAGAGCGGATCGCCGTTAGCTCCCGGCTCCTTGGTGCGGTCGAGCACGCAGATACGCTTCACGCTCTCGGGAAGCACAGCCATGAGGTATTTCACCGAGAAAGGACGGTAGAGGTGCACGGTAACGACGCCCACCTTCTCGCCCTGCGCGATCAGGTAGTCGACCGTCTCCTTGATGGTCTCGGTCACCGAGCCCATCGCTACGACCACGTTTTCGGCATCCTTCGCACCGTAGTATACGAACGGCTTGTAGTCGCGGCCCGTAATCTTCGAAATCTCCTTCATGGTGTCGGCCACCATGTCGGGAATCGCGTCGTAGAACTTATTGGAAGCCTCGCGCGTCTGGAAATAGATGTCGGGGTTCTGGGCCGTACCGCGGGTCACAGGGTGTTCGGGGTTGAGCGCACGGGCGCGGAACTCCTTCAGCGCATCGCGGTCGAGCAGCGCCGTCAAAGCGGCTTCGTCGACCAGTTCGATCTTCTGGATTTCGTGCGAGGTGCGGAAACCGTCGAAGAAGTGCAGGAACGGCACGCGGGCCTTCAGCGACACGAGGTGCGCAACGCCGGCGAGGTCCATGACCTCCTGGACCGACGAGGTGGCGAGCATCGCAAAACCCGTCTGGCGGGCAGCCATCACGTCCTGGTGGTCGCCGAAGATCGACAGCGACTGTGCGGCCAGCGCACGCGCCGAAACGTGAAATACGCCCGGAAGCAGCTCGCCGGCGATCTTGTACATGTTGGGGATCATCAGCAGCAGACCCTGCGAAGCGGTGAACGTCGAGGTGAGGGCGCCGCTCTGCAGCGATCCGTGCACGGCGCCTGCGGCTCCGGCCTCCGACTGCATTTCAACGACTTTAACGGTTTCACCGAAGATATTTTTACGGCCCTGGGCGGCCCACTCGTCCACGAGCTCGGCCATCGTCGACGACGGCGTGATGGGATAGATGGCTGCGACTTCCGAGAACATATAAGCCACATGGGCCGCAGCGTAGTTACCATCACAAGTGATAAATTTCTTTTCTGCCATTTTAGTTGAAATTTTAGATGATATTTGTGTGTATTTCCGATATTTCAGGCATAGCCCGGACAAACGGGCGATGCAAATATAGCAATTTCGGCCGAGAAACGATGTCTATTTTCTTTCAAAAAAGTGTAAATTTTTACCTTTTCAAATGTTAATAAAATAACAATCGCCCTGTTATTCAACTAACAACGAACTTGCGGGAAATCACCGAGTTGCCGAACTGGCTAACCAATAGCGGATTACCCGCAAGTCACACCCCGAGAGCAAGGAAAGCCCGGCGTAAACCGGCCGCAATCCGTGAGACGGCCCCGCAAAACCCTCGCCGAAAAAAGAGGCGGCATTTTCACGGCCCATCCTCCGCGATATTCGAAAAAAAACGGTTACCCGGCCAATCCGGAACCGCCGATGCCGCCGCAATGCTGCATATAACCGTCCCGGCGGCAGGATAATGCCCCAAAAATTAAGGTTTATGTATAGGACTTTCGGACACATCGGCGGCAAAACCGGATTTTTTACTAACTTTGCCGTCAGAAACACGTTTATATTCGTTCTTTAAATATCGTTATAGAAACGGTTATATTGGGGCTCCTAAAATCTGGTAAATTTTTTGTAAACCCACAATTGGATCGTACCCGAAGGGTGCGCGCTGATGTGAGGGTTTACGGGCTTTACCAGAGCCATAGGAGCCATGATCTCGGCAGCACTCTTCTCGTTTCTGCCGTATATACCGAATCATGCAGCGGCGGGAACGATGGATTCTCTATCCCAAACTTCTTCATAGTCACCGAATCCATTTTCCGAACAATGAGGCGTCACTTGTATCTCCCGCCGCTGCTTTTTTCACACGTCGTTCCAGCCGCCGGACAGGAAACAAATTCAATGCGGCACGCCATTCGCAGCGGAAAATAGTTTACCTTTGCACACATGATTTCCTACCAGAAGAAAATACTCCCGAACGGACTGACCGTTGTGGTCAACCGTGACCGGGCCTCGAAACTCGCCGCCGTAAATATCCTTTACAAGGTAGGCGCGCGCAATGAAAATCCCGCACGCACGGGATTCGCCCACCTGTTCGAACACCTGATGTTCCGCGGAACGCACGCGGTGGAAAACTTCGACCTCCCGGTGCAGATGGCCTCGGGCGACAACAACGCTTTCACGAACAACGACTACACGGATTTCTACATCACGCTGCCGAAGGACAACCTCGAAACGGCCCTCTGGCTCGAAAGCGACCGCATGGAGGGGCTCGACATCACCCCCGCGAAACTCGAAGCCGAGAAAAAGGTGGTTATCGAAGAGTTCCGCCAGCGCTACCTCAACCAGCCCTACGGCGACCAGACGATGCTGCTCAGGGCGCTCTCCTACAAGGTCCACCCCTACCGCTGGGCGGCCATCGGCCTGACGACCGACCACATAGCCGGAGCGACGCTCGACGACGTGAAGGCCTTCTACCGCGCCCACTACCACCCTTCGAACGCCATCCTGTCGATCTCGGCGGACATGGAAGAGGAGCGGATGCTGGAACTGGCCGAAAAGTGGTTCGCACCGATCGCCGGACGTTCCGTCGCAACGGCGCCGATTCCCCAAGAACCCGTGCAGACCGAAGCCCGCCGCGAGGAGGTGGAGCGCGACGTGCCGGCCTCGACCATTACCGTAGCCTATCACATGTGCGCACGCACGCAGCCCGATTTCTACACGGCCGACCTGGTTTCGGACCTGCTGTCGGGCGGCGATTCGGGGCGGCTGTATATGCATCTTGTCAAAGAACGCAACCTGCTGTCGAGCGTCAACGCCTACATTTCGGGCGATGTCGACCCGGGGCTGTTCGTCTTCACGGGCCAATTGCTGCCGGGAGTGACGGCCGAAACAGCCGAAGCGGCTTTCCGCGAAGAGATCGAAGCCCTCCAAAACACGGCAGCGACCGAATACGAAATCGAAAAGGTCAAGAACAAGTTCGAGGCCAACACGCTTTTCGGCGAGCTGAACGTGATGAACAAGGCGATGAACCTCGGGTTTTACGAAATGCTGGGCGACCTCGAACTGATCAACCGCGAGGTGGACCGCTACCGCGCCGTCACCGAGGACGACATCCGCTCGTTCAGCCGCCGCATCTTCCGTCCCGAAAACAGTTCCACACTTATTTACAACGCAAAGAAATGACACCACCCCGCATAACACCCTCGGAGGTCGAAGTCGCGCAGGCCGTCCGCACGGCGCTGCCCAACGGCATCGGCCTCTACACGCTCGCCTCGGACGATTTCGAGGTGCTTCGCATTTCGTTCGTCTTCCGTGCCGGGTCGGCCGTACAGCAGACGCCCTTTTCGGCGACGGCCGCCGCCAACCTGCTGTCGGAAGGCACACGCGACATGACGGCGCAGCAGGTCGCCGAGCAACTCGACTACTACGGGTCTTGGTACGACGTAAACGTCGACCGCGACTACGCCTACATCAACTTCGCCACGCTCTCGAAGTTCTTCGACCAGACGCTTGCCGTGGCGGAGCAAATCCTGCTCTGCCCCACGTTCCCCGAAGAGGAATTGCGGACCTACGCCGCCAAACGCAGGCAGCGGCTGGCGGTCGAGCGGGCGAAGATCGACGTAAAAGCCCGCGAAGCCTTTGCCCGGGCGCTGTTCGGGCCGCGGCATCCCTACGGCATTTCGTCGGACGAACGCGAATACGACAGCCTCACACGCGACGCCGTAGCCGATTTCTACCGGCGGTTCTACACCGCCGAAAACTGCTTCGTCGTGTGCAGCGGACGCATCGGGCCCCACGAACTGGAGGCCGTGGCGCAGCTCGCCGGACGTATCCCCCACGGTGAGGCCGAAACGGCAATCGCCTTCCCGCCGCCCGAGACCACGCACACGGCGTTCGTCGAATACCCGGGAGCCGTACAATCGTCGCTGCGCATCGGCCGCCTGCTGTTCCCGCGCACACATCCCGATTTTTTGGGCATGCAGGTCGTAGCGACGGCCCTGGGCGGCTATTTCGGTTCCCGCCTGATGCAGAACCTCCGCGAAGAGCACGGTTACACCTACGGCGTAGTCTCCGCAATGGTGAATTTCGAACGCGAAGGTTACTTCGCGACGGCGGCGCAGGTCGGAGCGGACGTTACACAGGATGCCCTGCAGGAAATCTACAAAGAGATCGAACGCCTGCGCACGGAGCCCATGCCCGAAGCGGAACTGGAGTTGGTGAAAAACATGATGACGGGTGAAATGATGCGTATCCTCGACGGTCCGTTCGGCATCGCCGACGTGACGATCGAGAACATCCTCTGCGACCGCGACAACGCAGTGATCGGCGAGAACATCCGCCGCATCCGGCAGATGACGCCCGCAGACGTACAGCGATTGGCCCGGCAGTACCTGGCGAAGGAGGATTTGGTGACGGTCGTCGCCGGAGCGGAAAAGCCCCGGTTATGAAAATATACCGGAAACCCCTCTTCAGAAGTTGGGAATCCTGGTTCTACGTCGGGACGCTCGCAATGTGTCTGCTGCTGTGGGACACGTTGCAGGCCCGGGGATTTTTCATCCTCGGAGGTTTCTATACCGGAATATACCTACTCTACCTCGCAACTCGCAACTGCATCGTGCTTTCCAACCGCAAGATTTCGATCTTCAATCCGTTCACGCGACGCACGTTCGATTACCCCTATGGCAGCCTGCGGCGGGTGGAGTTCATCCGAGACCTGCGGGGTAACCCGCGCATCCGTCTGACGTGCGACAGCGGAAAGATCCGGTGGCACTATCTGGAAGGAATTCGCAGCGGTGATTACAGCGACATCATCGCCCGACTGGAAAAGTCGGGCATCGCCGTGGAAACACGGAAAATGGAACCGTATCTAAACCGGGAATAGCGGCCGTTACCGACGGTTTACGGAAACCCAATTCGTCAGTTCAACGAACTCGGCAACGCCCAACTGCTCGGCGCGCCGGGTGAAGAAGGGATGGTCGGCCCCGCCGAAGTCGCCGAAGACCGAGCGCAGCGAGTTGCGGATCATCTTGCGCCGCTGGCCGAAGGAGGCCTTCACGACCTTGATGAAAAGCGTCTCGTCGCAACCGAGGTGTTCCGTTGCATTGCGGCGCAGGCGGATGACGGCGCTCTTGACTTTCGGGGGCGGATTGAAGACCGTCTCGTTGACCGTAAAAAGGTATTCGATGTCGTACCACGCCTGCAGGAGCACCGACAGGATGCCGTACTCCTTCGACCCGGGAGGTTCGGCCAGCCGCACGGCGACCTCCTTCTGGATCATACCCACGCACTCGGGCACGAGGTCGCGGTTTTCGAGCACCTTGAAAAAAATCTGGGACGAGATGTTATAGGGGAAATTGCCGATGATCTTCAGACCTTCGGGGAAACGTTCGCGCAGGTTCATCCGCAGGAAATCGCCCTCGATCAGCCGCGGTGTAAATTCCGGGTAATGCTCGTGCAGGTATTCGACGCTCTCCGAGTCGATTTCCGCACCGTAAGTCACGATATCGTCGCGGCGCAGCAGGAACTGCGTCAATACGCCCATGCCGCACCCCACTTCGAGCACCGCCGACGGCCCACCGGCCGCATCCCCGCCCGAAAGCGAGTCGCAAATCTTGCGTGCAATATTCAGATCGACCAGGAAATGCTGTCCCAGTGCTTTTTTGGCCCTTACTTCACCCATAGTTTTCCATTCTCGGCTGTAAAGGTACGAAATATTCGATTTATTGCTACCTTTGTCGTTATACTCACTGAAAAATGAAACGTATTTCCTGCCTCCTGCTGGGTCTGGGCTGCTTTGCAAGCGCCTCTGCACAGTTCAAAATCGAATCCATAACCCCGCAAAAAGCCGATCCGGCAAAGGTCGAACCGATCGTCTACGATTCGCTGGCCAATATCCGCGTGAACGGCCCGGAGGAATACTACCGGGGACTCGTCGGGCAGCGTCTGCTGTTCTACCCCCGCGACATCCACGCCGGTCTGCGGCCGGTCGCCTACTTCAACTTCCTCGCGGAAACGCCCGCCGTCGTGCGCGTCGACACCACATGGCTGCGCAAGCCCCGCAGGAAGGTCCGGCCCGAGGATTTCCGGATCGACACCCTTTACAGCGACGCTTACCGTCCCCGGTTCTACAAAGACGAACCGGCGGCCGCCTGCGGATGCACGACAATGGAGTCGTACGTTCTCGGTCGGGATCTCTGCGCGACGGCTCCCGAAACAGGCTGGTTCACCCCGGCCGAAGCCATCGAAGGGAAAACATTCGAGATAACCGGCGTCGGGATCCATGCGATCTCGGAGCAGAATCTGCGGTTTTTCCGGCTCCGCTCCGAAGAGGGCGAAACACTCTATTGGTATGCACATGCGGGAAACGACAAAACGAACCTGCGGGACGAATTTTACCCGGTCGCCGTCGAAGGGCTGGTCGAGAAGTACCGTGCGGCGTACATCGGCAAGGAGTTCTTCCTCACGAAGCGCAAACCCGAAGCTCCGGGATATGTTTCCGGATATTTCGGATTGCAGGCCAAGACTATGCAGGGCGAAGAGAACCGGCTGAATTTCGGCACGGAACTGAAGTGCCTCGACATCCGGCTGATCGGCGACGGAAAGGGTTACGCCGTGCCGTCGTTCGTTTTCGAAAAGAAAGAGGACAGCGTACGGATTTACATGCCGCTCTGTCGCTTTCCGGCGCCTTTCGGCGTCGAAGGATACACCCTCGGCAGCGACCGCGCCTTCATGGAAGAGCTGATCTTCACCCCGTCCGAAGAGGTATACGCCCAGCGCGCCGAGGAGGCCCGCAAGCGTGAAGAGGCCCGTTTGCAACAGGAAAAAGAGCAGAAGGAGCGTAAGGCTGCGCTCTACCGGAAATACGGCAAGGCCACCGCCGATTTGATCCTGGAGGGCAAAGTCCGGATCGGCATGACCCGGGCCATGTGCCGTGAGGCATGGGGTTCGCCCGAGGACATCAACACCATGTCGGGAAGCTGGGGCGTACACGAACAATGGGTCTACGGGCTGAGCAGCTACCTCTACTTCGAGAACGGAATACTCTCTTCCATCCAGAACTGACAAACGAATCCGCCGGATGATTGTTCATCCGGCGGATTTATTCTACAAACGCCCCATACAACGCGGCGATTATCAGACAAAGAGTTTACCCGGAAGCGTCCCGGCAATTAGGGCCGGCGGATTTATCCCGGTGCGAATTTCGCACCCGGAACCGGCGCCCCGATCGGCAGATCCCCTGCCTCACGAACGCGGTCAGCGCTTCGAACGGCGCTGGCGCTTCTTGTCGAGGCGCTGCTGTTCGCGCTGTGCACGAGCGGCACGGCGCTGCGTCAAGCGGAACGTATAGAGCAATCCGACGAACCCGATGCCGAGCAGCGAGACCCAAAACCACACGGCTATGCCGCGTTCCATGAATTCGATGGCATAGATGATGCCCGCAATAGCCAGCACCATCAGTACGAGGCGCACGAGCTGCATAAGATTGGTTTTCATATCAATCCTTATTTTGGGTAGGTTTCCTTTTCCGGTGCTGCAACGCTCCTACGGTCATCGTGGCGGATGCCAGGGCAAGAATCACGGGAACATACCAGATATCTCCCCCGTCGGCAACGGCGACCCGCCATGCCGAAACCAGGGTCCCAATGAAAAATACAACAGCCATGACGGCCATAAAGCGATCAATTACACGCATCAGCTAAGGAATTTTGTGCTTGTTCACCTCATCGAGGTGCTTGCATTTCTTTTTATTAAATTCGTTGTAAACCATTCCGATTCCGACCGCAACAAACAACAGGGCTACGACCATATCGAACACATTATTCTGGCGGGTCAGGGCCCAGTAGATGTTGATTCCGAACCACACGAGCGTCACAACCAGAAAGATCACGGCTAAAGTAAAAGTCTTCTTGTTCATAGGCGTTGTAATTTTAGGTTATACAAAATTGTCTTAACGTCTCTATGCCCACTTAATCAGCGCGGCCCGGGCCGCTTGTTCATCCGCTCCGGAAGGAAAGAGGAACAGATGCGGTGCATCGTGAAGTCCGGTGCAAACGGGATTACAAATATTCCCCGTTCGGAACGGGCAAGGGACGTGCCCGAGTACCTTGCAAAGCCGGAAATCAGTTGCCCTGTTCGCACATGAATTTGATACGCACCAGACGTATCTCCTCCTCGGTATATTCGGCCCCCAGCTCCTCGATGGCCGCATCGAGCGAATCGCTCTCGGCGTCCTCCTTGAAGTAGAGGTAAATGTCCTCGATCTTGTCCTCGTCCATAAACTCCCTCAGGTAGTACGAAATATCGAGCTTCGTGCCGGAGTTGACGATACCTTCGATTTCGGTCAGCAGTTCGTCGAAATCGAGGTCCTTGGCGCGGGCGATGTCCTCGAAATCCATCTTGCGGTCGATCGACTGGATGATGAAAATCTTGTTGCCCGACTTGCTGGCCACGCCCTTGACGATCATGTCCTGCGGACGGATGATCTCCTTCTCCTCGACGTACGCCTTGATCAGGCGGATAAACTCCTCGCCGAACTTGCGCGCCTTGCCCACGCCCACGCCCGTGATGTTCTGCATCTCCTCGACGGTGATCGGGTACTGCACGGCCATGTCTTCGAGCGACGGATCCTGGAAAATGACGAACGGCGGCAGCCCGTGCTGCTTGGCGACCTTCTTGCGCAGGTCTTTCAGCATCGAAAACAACTCCTCGTCGGCAGCGCCGCCCTTGCCCATCGGAGCGACCGATTCGGACTCTTTCTCTTCCTCGTCGTAGTTGTGATCGAGGGTCACGGTCACGGGGAACGGCATGGCGATGTAGCCTTCGCCCTTCCTGTTGACCGAGATAAGCCCGTAGTTCTCGATATTCTTGTCGACAAGGCCCAGGATCAGCGCCTGGCGCAGCACGGCTCCCCAGAAGCGGGCGTCGTGCTCGGCCCCCGCACCGAACCATTTCGACTTATTGTGTCCGTAGCTCTTGATCAGGGCCGTGGTCTTGCCCACGAGGACATTGACCAGGTAGTCGGCCTTGAACTTGTCGCCGATGTCGCGCAGGGCCTCGAGCGCCATCTTGAGCGACGCCCGGGCGTCGACCTTCGGCTTGGGGTTGCGGCAGTTGTCGCAGTTGCCGCAGTTGTCCTCGGTATACTCTTCGCCGAAGTAGTGCAGCAGCGTCCTGCGGCGGCACATCGAACTCTCGGCATAGGAGACCGTTTCGAGCAGCAGCAGCTTGCCGATCTCCTGTTCGGCGATGGGCTTGCCCTGCATGAACTTTTCGAGCTTCTGGATGTCCTTATAACTATAAAAGGTCAGGCAGTAGCCTTCGCCGCCGTCACGGCCGGCGCGGCCCGTCTCCTGGTAATAGCCTTCGAGCGACTTGGGAATGTCATAGTGGATGACATAGCGCACGTCGGGTTTGTCGATGCCCATGCCGAAGGCGATCGTCGCCACGATGACCTCGACGCGCTCCATCAGAAAGTCGTCCTGATTGGCGGCGCGCGTCGACGCGTCCATACCGGCATGGTAGGCCAGCGCCCGGATGCCGTTGGCCACGAGCAGTTCGGTGAGTTCCTCGACCTTCTTGCGGCTCAGGCAGTAGATGATGCCGCTCTTGCCCTCGTTCTGCTTGATGAAACGGATGATGTCGTGGTCGACATTGTGCTTGGGCCGGATTTCGTAGTAGAGATTCGGACGGTTGAACGACGACTTGAAGACCGAAGCATCGGACATGCCCAGGTTCTTCTGGATGTCGAGCTGCACCTTGGGCGTGGCGGTCGCCGTGAGGGCGATCAGCGGCGCCGAACCGATCTCGTTGATAATCGGGCGGATGCGGCGGTACTCCGGACGGAAGTCGTGGCCCCACTCCGAGATGCAGTGCGCCTCGTCGATGGCGTAGAACGAAACCTTGATTTTGCGCAGGAACGCCACGTTATCCTCTTTGGTAAGCGACTCGGGGGCGAAATAGAGCAGTTTGGTCTTGCCGTCGAGTACGTCCTGGCGGACCTGCGCCACGGCAGTCTTATTGAGCGACGAATTGAGAAAATGCGCAATTCCCGACTCGGCCGAGAAAGTGCGCATGGCGTCGACCTGGTTCTTCATCAGGGCGATCAGCGGCGATATGATGATCGCGACACCGTCCATCAGCATGGCCGGTAACTGGTAGCACAACGACTTGCCGCCGCCCGTGGGCATCAGCACGAAGGTATCCTTGCCTTCCAGCACATTGCGGATCACCGCTTCCTGGTTCCCCTTGAACGACGAAAAGCCGAAGTACTCCTTCAGCTTATCATGCAGCAGGGAAGAATCAAATTGTTTCATTTCGCCGTTACTATGCTTTAAAATCAGAAAATTCAATGTAAAGATAAAAAACTTTTCGGAAAAAAGCATAACTTTGTAAAAATTTCATCGAAAACGCAATGCGCCTTTACACCAGCGAACTCGTCAAAAAATACAAGGCCCGGACCGTCGTCGACCACGTGTCGATCGATGTCAATCAGGGAGAGATCGTAGGCCTGCTGGGCCCCAACGGAGCCGGCAAGACCACGACCTTCTACATGATCGTGGGGCTGATCAAGCCCAACGAAGGCCGCATCTTCCTCGAAAGCGACGAAGGCCAGACCACCGAACTTACCAGCCTGCCCGTCTACCGCCGCGCCCAGTTGGGCGTGGGTTACCTGGCGCAGGAGGCTTCGGTCTTCCGCCGCCTGTCGGTGGAGGACAACATCCGGGCCGTACTGGAGATGACCACCTTTTCGAAGGAGTACCAGAACGAACGGGTCGAGGCGCTGATCGAAGAGTTCCGCCTGCAAAAGGTGCGCAAGAGCCTCGGCATCCAGCTCTCGGGCGGCGAACGCCGCCGTACGGAGATCGCGCGGGCCGTGGCCATCAACCCGGCGTTCATCCTGCTCGACGAGCCGTTCGCAGGCGTGGACCCGATCGCCGTGGAGGACATCCAGTCGATCGTAGCGACACTGAAACACAAGAATATCGGCGTGATCATCACCGACCACAACGTCGATGAAACGCTGGCCATCACCGACCGTACCTACCTGCTCTACGAAGGCAAGATCCTGAAAACCGGTACGGCCGAAGAACTCGCTGCCGACCCGATGGTCCGCAAAGTCTACCTCGGCCAGCATTTCGAGCTCAAGAAGAGCCACCAGTTGACACAGGAGATGAAAAACCGCAAAGGACAGGAGGTTAAGGAGTAAATATGGATAAAACGGTTCCGCAGGGCCGCGTGAAAGGCACGCTGAAGCCGCCCTGCTCGAAAAGTTATGCACAGCGCGCCCTCGCGGCAGCGCTGCTCTCGGAGGAGGTATCGGTACTGCGCAACATCGAATTCTGCGACGACACCCGTTCGGCCCTGAGCTGTATCGAAACGCTCGGCGCACGGGTGCACCAGGTCGACCCCACGTCGCTCTCGATCGAGGGAGGGCTCGACCCGAAGGGCCATGTGCTCAACGTAGGCGAATCGGGTCTCTCGACGCGTCTTTTCACTCCCATCGCATCGCTCTGCCCCACGCCCATCACCATCGAGGGGCGCGGTTCGCTGCTGCGGCGTCCGATGCACATGATGTTCGAGCCGCTCCGGCGGCTGGGCGTGAGGGTGCGCGACAACGAAGGCTACCTCCCGATCGAGGTCTGCGGCCCGATTCAGGGCGGAAAGGTCGAAGTCGACGGATCGGTTTCATCGCAGTTCATCACGGGACTGCTGCTCGCGCTGCCGCTGGCCAGGCGCGACACCATACTGCACGTCGACGGGGCGGTCTCGACACCTTATTTAGATATGACCCTCGACACGGCGGCGCGGTTCGGCATCGAGATCAGCCAGCGCGATTACGAGGAGTTCTACATTCCCGGACGGCAGCGTTACCGCTCGACCTATTTCAGCATCGAGGGCGACTGGAGCGCCGCGGCGATGCTGCTGGTAGCCGGCGCTACGGCCGGAGAGGTCACCGTGCGCAACGTCTCGATGCTCTCGAAGCAGGCCGACACGGCCATCTGCACCGCATTGGTGCGCGCGGGAGCCGCAGTGATCAACGAGGAGGAGTCGGTAACGGTGCTGCACCGGCCGCTCCGCGCCTTCGAATTCGACGCGACGAACTGCCCCGACCTGTTCCCGGCGCTGGCGGCGCTGGCCGCTGCGGCCGACGGCGTAAGCGTCATCCGGGGAACTTCGCGCCTCGAATACAAGGAGTGCAACCGTGCGGACGCCATCCGCGACGAATACGCCCGCCTGGGCATCGAAGTCGACACCTCGGAGGAGGACCTGATGAAGATTCGCGGCGGAAAGGTTCGCTCGGCACGCACATCGAGCCACGGCGACCACCGCATGGCCATGTCGCTGGCCGTCGCCGCACTGCGCTCGGACGGCGCCGTCGAGATCGAAGGAGCCGAGAGCGTCGCAAAAAGCTACCCCGGATTTTTCGAGGATTTGGCACGCATCCGAGAGTAAATCCCGCTGCGTGCGGCACGCCCTCCCGAGGGAGACAAAAAAGGACCGACAAGTACACCACATCAGACAACCAGCGCTCTATGAATCAATTCGGACATAATTTCCGGCTCGCCATCTGGGGAGAGTCGCACGGACACCAAATCGGCATTTCGCTGGACGGCATTCCGGCAGGCATTCCGCTCTCGGAGGAAGATTTCGCCGAAGACCTCGCACGGCGCCGCAGCGGAGCCCCGGGGACCACGCCGCGGCGCGAACCCGACGTGCCGCAGATCGTGTCGGGCCTCTACAACGGCCACACGACGGGTGCTCCGCTGACCATCGAGTTTGCCAATACCAATACCCACTCGCAGGACTATTCGACCGTCATGCGCCACTACCGGCCTTCGCACGCCGACCTGGTGGCTTACCATAAATTCGCCGGATTCAACGACCCGCGCGGGGGCGGGCATTTCTCGGCGCGCCTCACCGTGGCGCTGGTCGCCGCGGGTGTGGTGGCCAAGAAGGTATTGCCGGCAGGCGTACAGTTCGCGACCCGGCTGACCGAGATCGGCGGCTGCACCGACCCCGAACGGTTCAACGAGGTACTGCACGCCGCAACAGCCGACCGCGACTCGGTGGGCGGCATCGTCGAATGCCGCGTTTCGGGAGTGCCCCTCGGACTGGGACAACCCTTCTTCGATTCGGCCGAAAGCCTGATCGCCCATATGCTGTTCGCCGTACCGGCGGTCAAGGGGGTCGAGTTCGGCAGCGGATTCGCCGGGGCCCGCCTGCGCGGTTCGCAGAATAACGACTGCTTCGTCGACTGCGACGGTACGACGACGACGAACAACGCCGGAGGCATCAACGGCGGCATCACCAACGGCAACGAAATCGTGGTCCGCGCGGCGCTGAAACCCACGCCGAGCATCGGCCGCGAACAGATAACCTACAACCTGGCGACAAACAAGGTCGAGCCGCTGGAAATCCACGGCCGCCACGATGTCTGCGTCGCCCTGCGCGGCGCGGTGGTCGTCGAAGCCGCCGTAGCCATCGCGCTGGCCGACTTTATCCGCTGATGACGCGCCGGGAGACCATCGACTCTCTGGCCGCACGGCTCACAGGGCTTTACGACGCACGCGAAGCCCGCAGCATCGCGCTGGCCGCCGTAGCCGAGCTTTCGGGACTCACGCCGTCGGCGCTGCTGACCGATCCGGAGGCGGAACTCGCCATCGAAGGGCTGGCGAAGGCCGAAGCGCAGCTTGTATCCGGGAAACCCCTGCAATACGTCGTCGGATATACGGAATTCTACGGCCGCCGCTTTGCCGTACGCGAAGGGGTATTGATTCCGCGTCCCGAGACCGAAGAGCTCGTCGACTGGGTTCTGCGCGACGAACAGGCAGCCCAAAGAGTGCTGGATGTCGGAACGGGAAGCGGCTGTATCGCAGCGTCGCTGGCCCTGGGACTGCCCGGGGCAGCGGTTTTCGCCGCCGACATTTCGGACGATGCGCTGGCCGTCGCCGCGGAGAATTTCCGGGCGCTGGGCGCAAACGTGGCGCTCCGCAAGGCGGATGCACTCGGAGGACTGGCCGAGGCCTTTCCGGAGCGTTTCGACGTGATCGTGTCGAATCCGCCCTATGTTCCCGAGAGCGACCGCGCGGCGATGCACACCAATGTCCGCGACCACGAACCCGCCCTGGCGCTGTTCGTGCCGGACGACGATGCGATCCGCTTCTACCGCGCCATTGCGCGGGCGGGACGGCAGATGCTGCGCGAAGGAGGAAGGCTCTATTTCGAGATTTACGAACGCGCCGCAGAGGAGATCGCCTGCATGCTCGGCGCCGAAGGATATACCGACACCGAGGTCCGCACGGACCTCTTCGGAAAACCCCGCATGGTATGCAGCCGGATGAACTGAAGAAAAAACGCACCAAAACGCCCGACGAGGCGCTTGCATCGCTGATGCGCCTCTGCGCCCGCGCCGAGAAGTCGGAGGGCGACGCACGGCGGCTGATGCGCGGCTGGGGACTGGCGGAGCGCGATGCGCAGCAGGTGCTCGACCGACTGCTCAGCGACCGGTTCATCGACGACAACCGCTATGCCGAGGCTTTCGTGCGGGAAAAACTGCGGCTGAGCGGCTGGGGCGAATACAAAATCCGCACGGCCCTGCAACGCAAAGGGGTTCGCAAGGAGACGATCGACGCGGCACTGTCGCAGGCCGACCGTTCGGGCATGGGGGAACGGCTCGCGCAGCAACTCTGCCGCAAGGCCCGGACGGTGAAATACGCCACGCAATACGAATTGAAAACCAAATTGATACGCTACGGGCTTTCGCTCGGGTACGACTACGAGGCCGTTCTGGACGCCGCCTCGGCAATGGTCAGGGAGACGGATAGATGCGACGACTTTTAACACTGTTCTTATTTACGACAATCAGCTTCGGGGCGAGGGGACAACAACTCGATCCCGAAGCGTATATTTATCCCCTGCGGGATTTGAAACAACGGCTCTACTCGGCCAATTTCGGCGAAATACGCCCGGGGCATTTCCATGCGGGCGTGGACATCAAGACCGACGGCGAGGAAGGCAAACCGGTCGTGACTGCGGCCGACGGCTATGTTTCGCGCATAGTGCTGCAGGCGGCCGGATTCGGACGCGCTGTCTACGTCACGCAGAAAAACGGCACGACGGCTGTCTACGGCCACCTGCAACGTTTCCGCGACGACATCGAGGAGCACGTGCGCAAGGAGCGTTACGCACGCCGTTCGAACAGCGTAAACCTCTGGTTCGGAGCCGGGACATGGCCCGTGAAGCAGGGCGATGTAGTGGCCTACTCGGGCGACAGCGGTTCGTCGGGCGGCCCGCACCTCCATTACGAAATCCGCGACACGAAAACCCAGCGGCTCTACAACCTCGTCCGCGAAGGAATCATACGCCCCAAAGACAACCTGCCGCCCCGCATCATGCGCCTGCATTATATCGAAGTCGACACCGTGCAGGGCGTACCGGTCCACAGCGCCCCGGAGAGTTATGCCGTGGTACGCACGGCCGAAGGCCGCTACCGCCTGACGCACGACGGCCCCGTCGGCACGGGCCGCAAGGGTTACTTCGTGGCGGAAGTCACCGACCGCCGCAACGATGTCTGGAACACCTTCGGGGTGTGGCGCGTGACGGCATTCGTGGACGGCGTCCCCCGATCCGAATTCCGCATGGACGGTTTTACGTACGACATGTCGCGTTACAGCGACGCCGTGAGTTACTACCCCATACAACTCGATTCGCGCAACGAGGCGATTCGCCTGGCGCAGTTGGCCGGAGCGCCCGACAGTTTCTATCCGGTGATGGAGGAGCGCGGGCTGGTGCGCACGGCCGAAGGCGAGGTGCGCCGCATCCGCATCGAGGCCGAAGACGACTGCGGCAACTGCTCGACGCTGGAATTTTCCGTCCGCGGACGCGCCGGGGAGTTCCGCACCGAAGCCGACACAACAGCCGTAACGGTATGGCCCGGCCGGGCGTCGACCGTGCGTATCAGCGGCGAAGCGGAGGTCCGCATTCCCGCAGGAGCGATCTACGAACCGATCTTTGTCCGCCCCGGGCTCGGGGAGGCCCCGCAGGCAGTATCGGGTTTGGTGATCCTCTCGCCCGCCTACCACCTTTTCGATCACACTACGCCCCTGTTCCGGTCGGTGGAGGTCAGCGTGCGCACCCGCATACCGCGGCAGTTCCAGTTGCAGGCCCAGTTGGCTGTGCGCACACGCAAAGGAACGCTGGTGTCCGCCGGGGGCAGATACGCCGACAACGCCGTAACCGCCCCGGTACGCACGGCCGGCGACCTGGTGGTCGTGGCCGATACGCTCCGGCCCGTGGTCTGTCCGCTCTTCGCCGAAGGCGCAGACCTCACCAAAGCCGACGGAGTGCGGTTCCGGGCTTCGGACAACTTCTCGGGCATCGCTTCGTGGACGCTGCAAATCGACAACGAGTGGGTTCCCTGCGACCGATTCCCGATGAAAGGAACGCTGGTCCACCTCTTCGACACCCCGGCACAGCGGCGTACGCACACCGTGCGGCTTTCAGTCGCCGACGGATGCGGAAATACAACGCATTTTGAAGGAACATTTTACCGCTGACGAACGAAGTTTTCGGGAAATATTTCCTATATTTGCACTGATTGCAATGTAGCGTATAATGACAGACAATAACACAACCGAGCGCAAGCCGCTGATCCTGATTGCAGAAGACGTGGAAAGCAATTACAAATTGCTGGAAATAATTCTCAAGAAAGAGTACGACCTGATTTGGGCGAAGAACGGTAAGGAGGCTGTGGAGTATGCTCTCTCACAAAATCCGGACGCCGTGCTGATGGATATTAAAATGCCCGTTATGGACGGTATCGAAGCCCTGAAGGAGATTCGTACCCACACGGACAAGCTGCCCGTCATCATGCAGACGGCGTATGCTTTCGACACCGACCGGCGCATCGCCGAAGAGGCCGGCTGCAACGGATTCATCACCAAGCCCGTCATGCCGCGCGAACTGAAAATGTACCTCGACAAGTACCTCACGAAATAGGGTCACGATCCTATTCAAAGCATACTGCGGGCCGGAAAGTTTGTCCGGTCCGTTTTATTCACCACCCAAAAGTTGCGTATCGGCCGTTACGGCTGTTTTATAAATGCCCCGTCTCCGGAAAATACTCCTTGCAATCGGCATGCTGTCGGGCACTTGTCTGAATGCAACGACCTACCAGCAGGTGTCGGACAGTCTCCAGCATGTGCTCGCCTATACGGCCGATCCCGGGAAACGGGTGGAGTTGCTGCTCGACCTGAAAGACCTCAACGAAGATTCGAACCTCAACCTGGCCTATTCGATCCAGCTTTTCCGCGAAGCGGCAACCATCCGCGACACCTATGCCATGACGGCTGCAACCGTGCCTATCCTGGTGCAGTATGCCCCCTATCCCGAAAAAACCGATTCGCTCAACTATTATGTCCATGAATTGCGGGAGCTGACACCCGGAACGCCGGAAGAGGGCATGGACGCCTATGCCGAAATGTCGATCTCCTATTACCGGCTGAACAGCGAATACGACGAGGAGAAAGCGCTTCGGCTGGCCCATGAGATCGACGCATGGTGCAACGACGACTCCGCACATCGGGACAACATTTACCACCGGGTCAAGAGGCTCTTGCTCAAGGGCCATGCGGGAATCACGATCGGCTATTACGAAAAGGGAATCAAGTCAGCCTATATCCCCCAGACGAAAATCTGGGAGGAGGCTTACGAACTGACGCGGCAAATGCCCGAACTGCTCGTGCGCAAGAATTTCGCCAACCTGGTATATTTCCTGCTCAGCGGGGCCTACAACCAGGCCCGCGACTACGACAACCAAGTAAGGCTGACCACGGATTACATCGCCCTGATAGACTCCTACTACGCCATGGAGGACCAGTTGCAGCGCCGCCCCTATCTCTACCGCGACAACAGCTACGTGAACCCCTACCGGCAGCTTATCCGCTGCTCGATCAACATCGAGCGCGACGACCTGCTGGAAAAAAATTTCGCCGAGTTCCGGGACCGTATGCTCAACGCCGAAGGCGAAAACCTCGTGCGGAACAAGACCTATGTTTACGAACTGGGCTACCTCTGGAACGGAATCCGGGGCCACTACGACCAGAGCATCCTCTACTGCGACTCGCTGCTCACGATGATCGACCAGGGCAAAGGCTATTTTCGGATGAACCCCTCGAAAATCTACCAGGTCAACCGCGACCGAAGCGTAATGCTATACCGCGCAGGACGTTACGACGAATCGTACGATTCCTACGAACGTACGGCTGCGGTGCAGGATTCGATTTTCAGCGCCGAACGCCGCGAGCGGAGCGAGACCATCCGCCGCCGTCACGACATGGACCGGCTCAAGCTCGCCGAGACCCATGCCCTGATTCGCAACCGTGCGGCGGTGATCTTCTCATTTGTCGCCATCGGCATCCTGCTGATCGGCACGGGCGTCTACTTCACCGTCGCACTGCGCCGCAACCGCCGCCTGCAAGCCGACATCGCACGGCACAACCGCAAAGCAAAGGAGAGCGAGCACATGAAATCGATCTTCATCAGCACGATTTGCCGGGGCATCGGGCAACCGCTGGACACCCTCGACCAGACGGCGCAGAAACTGATGCTCGCCGACACCGGGATGGAAACGCGGCTGGAGATGCTCGGCTCTATCCGCGAAAACACCGACCTGCTGCTCTCGACGCTCGACAACATGCTCGAAGCCGCCAACCTCGACAGCCTGACCGACCAACTGCAGCTCGAAGAGACCGACATCGACGAATTGTGCCGCGCAGAACTGCTCACGGCCTCGCGCCTGCAACACGGCAGCGAAGTCGAGTACCGGATCGAAACGCCGGGAACACGGTGCATCGTACGCACGCACGCCCAGTACTTTTCATTCGTAGTCCGCGCACTGCTCGACAACGCCGCAAAATTCACGTCCTCAGGCAGCATCACGCTCCGTTACGAAACCGATCCTGCCGCCAATATGCTCCAGGTCTCGGTGACCGATACGGGCTGCGGAATCGCCCCCGAACGGCAGGCGGAGATTTTCCGTCCGCTGGCCGACGGACCGGTGGCGTCGCGCGGCCTGAGCCTCTCGCTCTGCCGCATCATCGCCGAACACCTCAGCGGCTCGATACGTCTCGACTCAGCCTATACCGCAGGGGCACGGTTCATCTTCACAATCCCCCTGAAGCCATGACGAGCCGCATCCGATCCTTAATTGCGTCAGCGGTGCTGGCCCTGCTGACCCTGACGGCCTGTCCGCACAGGGCTGCGGCGCAGCCGTGGCTTCCCGAAGACAACGACAACGGATTCGGCGGCAAACCCGGCATGCACCTCTTCCTGCCCAGCCGATTCATCAAGTCGATTCGCGAGGACCGGCTGACCATGGCCCGCACCCGCTACTTCCAGGCCGCCTACCGCAAAGCGGTCAACCGCGGCGAATACATCCGCGCGCTGGCCTACACCGATTCGCTGATCTACCTTGCCGAGCACCGCCCTATTCCCGGCGTCCGCCCCACGGTATGCTACCAGAAACGCGCCTGGATGCTCCACAACCTCAACCGTAACGAAGAGGCCTCAGCGGCTTACGAACGAGCCGTGAAGGTCCGCAATTCGGCCATGCACCTCGAACAGACCGAGGCCCTGCGCGAAATGCAGGCTTCGTACGAACTGGACCGGCTGGCCCTGGACAAAGCACTGCTGACGGCCCGCCACCACAAGATAGCCCTCATTTCACTGCTTCTCCTGCTTATGGCCGTAGCCGTAGCCGTGGCGTTCGTCTACGCAAGCAACCGCCGCACGAAACGGCTCCAGCAGGAATTGCTGCGACAAATGGAGCAGGGACACAAAAGCGAGGAGAAGAAGACGGCCTTCATCAACTCGATCTGCCACGAAGTCCGCACGCCGCTCAACAGCATCGCCGGATTCTCGGAACTGCTGTGCACGGAGGAGGTGTCGCCCGAAGCACACGGCCAATACTGCGAAATCATCCACGAAAGCCGCCGGCAACTGCGCTACCTGTTCGACGACATGCTCGAAGTGGCGCAACTCGAAAACCTGTCCGAACCGCTGCCGCGCAGTTACCTCGACCTCTGCGCCCTGTGCCGCTCGCAACTGCGCGCCATGAAAATCCGCTGCCCGAAGATCGGACTGGCTTACACCGACGGCATCCCCGCCGAACAGATCGCCATGGTCACCAGCGAAAAATACCTCGGCATCCTGCTCGCGGCGCTGCTCGGAAATGCCTACAAGTTTACCCGGCAGGGCGAAATCCGCCTCGAATGCGGTCGTGAAGGAGACGAACGGGTATACATCGCCGTAACGGACACCGGATGCGGAATCCCGCCCGAAAAATACGACGAGGTATTCGAGCGTTTCACCAAGCTCGACCCCTTCAGCCAGGGCAACGGACTGGGACTCTACCTCTGCCGCCTGATCGTCCGCCACCTGAGCGGCGAAATCCGCATCGACCCGGAATACACCGAAGGGACGCGCGTCGTAGTCGTCCTGCCGCGAAAATAGGCGGAATCAGCTAAAAAACGGGATCCCGACGGGACCCCGTTTTTCAATCGCAGGCTACCCTACTCTTTTTTAAGCACGATATTGGCATTGAAGATTTTAGCGCGCCCGGAGATGAAGTCACGGTACTCCTCGAACAGGTCGCGGGAGTAAGTACCGGCGTGCATGCAGGTGCGCTGTTCGATCGTGATCACCTTGTCCTGCACCTCCATGCGCAACGAATAGGTCCCGAAAGGCGTCGTGACGCTGCACGGACGGGGCCGTGTCTCGACGTGCATATTCGCGGGAAGGCGGATTTCGACGGTCGTAATATCTTCGTAACCCACGGCGCGGTAAATGTCGTACAACCGCTCCTTGTCCCGGTACTGCGAAGCGTCGCGGAACGGCGTCTGCGCGAGGAAACAACGGCTGCCCGTACTGGTGACGTATTTCTCCGAAGCGATGTCGTAGGTGACGGTAATCGACGGCAAAGCCTCTTTCACCTCCTCGCAGGCAATGTTTTCGACCCGGATCAAGGGGATTTTGAGGTCGCCGAGCAGGAGGTCGGCCTGCTTCTTCGCATCCTTCTTCGGGAAACTCATCAACGATTCATACTGCCCCACGGCATAACATTCGGCGACATGTCCCGTCGCCGAGCCGTCCGCGGCAAGCGTTACTTCGACACGCCGGACCATCCGGTTCAGCGTGTCGGCATACTGCGGCAAAGTCACGAATTCGCCTGTGCCGTTGCGGAAAAGAACGGCGTCGTGCCCTGCAATGTCTTTGTGGACATAACCGAACGGAACGTCCGTATTGGTACATTCGAGCCACAGGGTTTCGTCTTCGAGCGGCACACAGAGGATCGCGTGGTTGGCCTGGGCAGGCGATGCGAAATCGGGATACATCCTGCGGCGGTCCGTATGGATAATCACGTAGTGCGACTCGACACCGCATTCGCGAAGCATCGCGCCGAGGTAGTTAGACAACGCCTTGCAGTCGCCGAACTTCGTTTTGAAGACCTCTGCGGCAGACATCGGCTGCTGTCCCCCGATGCCGAGCTGGATGCTCACGTAACGGGTCGACTCACCCAGGTAATCGTACAGCGCGCGCACCTTCTCGCGCGGCGTCGGCAGCGCGTCCGTACGGCGGTGCACCTCCTGTTTGAGGGCATCGGGCAGCACGTCGCGCCCTTCGAGCAGCCCGCACTGCCAGACTCCGTAGGAAGCCCAGTCGCACATGCTGCCCCGCGTCTTCCCGTACTCGAAATCGTAGGGAGCAGCGAGCACGACCGGCACAAGGTCGACGGACGGGGGCGCTGCCGGTTCGGGTTTCACGGCGGGGAAGTTCTCCAGCGTCCAGCGATAAACGTCGCGTCCGTCGGCGGTGGTTTTGACAGGATCGCCGATATTGGCCCCCTTATAGCCGAATTGCAGCCCGGCGGGAACCGAGACCGTATAGACGCCCTTTTCGAGCGACACCCCCGACCAGCCGACGGGCGCAAAAACCGGAAAGGTGAGTAGGCCGTTCTTATAGCCGATTTCGTATTCGTAGCGGACCGTGTAGGGATACGACGGCGAATGGACCTCCAGGTAATAGACAGCACCGTCGGAAGCAAGGCTCTGGGCCGAAAATTCGGAATACCTGAGTTCCGAGCGTTTCAACTTGCGGACCGTTTTCCCTTGCGCATCACGGATCGTTCCGCTGAAACTCTTCAGCGTGCGCGTCGGATCGACATAGCAGGAGAAATTGCCCTTTTCGGCCGCCGAACCCTTCAGGACGGTGATCTCCTCGACGTAGCCGGCCGTCGCCGAGACCGGCGAAGAGTAGACGAAATCGACGGTGCAGAGCCGCACGACGGCATCGCTATGCCGGAGCAGCTCCTCGGCAATGACAGGAGCCTGCGCCTGCGCGGCAACCGCACAGGCGCATCCGAGAATCAGGAAAAGCATTCGTCCCATCATTGCGCGGCATTGGTTTTACGGAGCACGATCCGACTGTTGCTCAGGTCGGCAACCATGCCGTAGAACGCATTCACATCCTGGAATTCCGAGGGCAGGAAGAGGATGCGCGGCTGCCGGAAGATGAAATTGAACTGGAGATATTGATGCGTAAGCTGCGAAAGGTATTTGCAACTGAGTCCCTTTTCACAGGCCGTCATGTTGATATCCTTAGGCAGTTCCTCGACAGCGTAACCCTCGGGCAGTTCCAGCGAGCAACGGATGTCGTAGGTAATCGGCTGCGGGAACTCGATGGGCAGCGTACGCGACTGGGCGTTGAGTTCGTTCGTCGACATAAAGGGAATTACCGTCGAATTGATGTAGATGAATTCGTCCGTACAGTCGAGCTGGCGGGATATTTCGTAGTCCTGGGCGACCTGAGCCGTCCCGGCATCCCTGACCTCCAGTTCTTCGATCTGGATTCCGTGCTCCTTTTCCAGCGACTCGATGTACTCCTCCTTCGACTTGGCGGCGGCGTATTTTTTGCTGAGGGTCATCGCCGGCTGGTTGAAATAGGACTCCATAATCTTCCCCTTCAGCATACCGTCGGGTTCGACCCGGACGATCATGCTGATGCCCACGCGGTTCGGCGCCAGATGGGTGAGGTTGCACCACCCGGCTTCGCCGTCCACGCCGTAAAGGCGCGCGCGATCCACCGACAGTTCGACAGGCAGCAGGTCGATATCGGAATTGATATCCGTACCGTCGACATAAACATATTTATCGGCATTCGAAGCATCGCACCCGCCGACGCGCAGCACAAAGGCGTGGATGCCGTCGATAGTCGGATGCGTATAGGAGAGGCGCCCCAGGTGGCGGGGGCTGAGCATCACCGGGACAACGCTGAATCCGGCATCCTTCAGGGCTGCCATCAGCACGAAATTGATGTCGGCGCTCGACCCGGTCCCTTTGCCGGCGGCTGCACGCGGGCCGTCGGAGAAGAGCCGGTAATCGCCGTTCCACTTCATCTTCGACTGCACGAGGCGCAAGACGGCGCGGGCTTTTTCGACCGGCGTGCCGTCAGCGGCTTTGATCGCGGCAACCTCGTCCTTGAAGGGGTTGTTGATACGGGTATGGGAGTCGAACGAACTCTTATGCAAAACCTCGTTGACAGCCCTCCACGAAGTCGCGAAATTCTGGACTATCGAATAGGGCAATGCGATCTGCGCCAGTTCGAATTTGAGCATCGACCGGAAATCGTCGAGACACCACACGTAAGGTTCCTTCTTGAGGGCGGGAATGTCGGTCCCTTCCGCCTTCAGTTTGGTAACGGTATAATTCAAGGCGTTGGCCCCCGAACCGAGCGACTCCGTCGCACTATCCCGGGTGACATTGATCCGCACATATCCCGTGCTCTCGGAGTTGAAGTTGAAAAACTCGGGGATATTGGCCTGCATACGGCTAAATGCCACGGGAATATCGTGCTGGAAGACGAACGAAGGAATGTCGGTGATGTTGGCCGAAGTCTTGCGGTATCTGTACTCGATGACCGTGCCTTCGCGCACCTCGGGGATCGAGAATTTGATGAGACGCCCGTACTCGCCGATCGCCTCGGTAAAGATATACTGTCGTTTGAGCGGGGTTTTCACGATTTTCCCGTCCACCAGGTTGTAAGCCGCCGCATCGATACCCGTGATGTTTTCGCGACTCGCCGGACGGTCGTAATAATAGACGCTGACATCGGCATTGCCGACGCCCTCGGGTTTGAGAATTTTGACGCGGGCCCGGTACTCCTGGACCAGGCTGACCGTCGTGGTGAACTGGTAACTGAGGTAATTATCCTCATAGAGGATGACTGCATCGGCATCGGGGTCTTTCTCGTAACTCTCCATGCGGAGTTCGTCGAGAGAGACCTTTCCGAAACGATAGTCGTGCTCCTGCGCACAGACGGATGCGCAGGAGATTATCGCCAGAAGCGACAGAAGGGTCAGTTTTTGCATGATGGGTGAGCGTTTGGGTTTGTTAAATTAAGCAAATTTTCTCAATTTGAACAATTTAAAGCCCAAAACTTTCATTTTCCGGATCATTTTTCCCAATTCGCCCGCTCCGGCAGTCCCGGGTCCGGCAAAAGGCAGCGGCTTCAGACAGGCTGCGGAACACAAGAAATCGAACGATAAGTTTGCAGTTAGTCCGAAATTTCTTACTTTTGCAGCGTTTATCAAACGATGGTCTCGTAGCTCAGTTGGATAGAGCAACAGCCTTCTAAGCTGTCGGTCGTGGGTTCGAATCCCGCCGGGATCACAGCAAACGGATTGGTTTTTAAGCGATTAAAATCAATCCGCTTTTTATTTTAACCAGCTATGCAACCGGCAGATTTTGCCATCCGGGCGGCTCCTGCGGCAGTGTAAAATGCAGTTTTTTACGACATTTATTTTGCCGGGCGGAATATTTTCCCTACATTTGCAGGCTTAAAAGCCCGAAGGGGTTAGCGTTTTTTATTAATTACACAAAATTTTATAGCAAATGGCTGTTAAAATTCGTCTGGCACGTCACGGTAAGAAGGGTTATGCCTTCTATCACATCGTTGCCGCAGATAGCAGAGCGCCACGTGATGGTAAATTCATCGAGAAGTTGGGAACCTACAACCCCAACACGAATCCTGCTACGATTGATCTGGACTTCGTGAAAGCCCTGGATTGGTTACAGAAAGGCGCACAACCTACGGATACTTGTCGGGCTATCCTCTCGTACAAGGGCGTAATGTACAAGAAACACCTGCTGGGTGGCGTAGCCAAGGGCGCGTTCACCGAGACCGAGGCCGAAGCCCGCTTCAACAAGTGGATGGAAGCCAAGTCGGGTAAGATCGAGGCCAAGACCAACAAGCTGGCGACCGACGCCAAGTCGGCCGAGAAGGCTCGTATGGCTGCCGAGGCCAAGATCAAGGAGGAGCGCGCTGCCGCAATCGCCGAGAAGAAGGCTGCCGCAGACGCCGCTGCCCGCGAGGCCGCTGCTGCCGCAGCAGCCGAGGCTACGGAAGCTCCCGCCGAAGAGGCTGCTCCGGAAGCACCCGCCGCTGAATAAGCAGGTTCTTGTTCCGATAAAAACGGTAAACTTCCGCAAGGGGGATTACCGTTTTTTTTGTATTTTTACGCCATAATTCAACCGACATGATCGTTCCCGCAGGCAGAATCAACAAACTTTTCGGCACGGAGGGCGGAGTGATGCTCTCGCTCTACCCCACTTTTCCGGAGGATTTCGACTTAGACACCCCCTTGCGCGTCACCATCGACGCACTGGAGGTTCCGCTCTGGTGCGAGCGCTTCGAACGCCGCGGCATCTCGGGAGCCACGGCTGCTTTCGCCGACTTCGACACCCAGCGCCGGGCGCAGGAACTCCTGGGACTGGAATTCCGCATCGAGCTGGGAGAAGACGAAGACGACGATGAGTTTTACCTCGAAGACCTGATCGGTTTCGCTGTCGAGGCCGAGGAGGCCGGGGCCATACCCCGGACGGCCGAAAGCAAGGGTGCGGCACAGGCCCCGGAAAAGCTGCACGGCACAGTCACGGATTATTACGACAGCGACGCCAATCCGCTGTTCGAACTGGAACTCGGCGGCCGGCAGGTACTGGTCCCCGCCGTCGAGGAGTTCATCGCGCACATCGATTTCGAAAAGCGCACGATGCACCTGGTACTCCCCGAGGGGTTAATCGACCTGGAACGATGAAAGGAAAATTCACGACAGGACGCCTGCTGAAAAGGTGGCGAATCGCGTTGGGCTGCATGCCGTGGTGGAAATTCGCCGCGCTGGTATTCGTCGCCACGTTCGCGGTCAAGACGATCGCCATCCTGCTGTTCGGCATCACGACGGGAATCGAGGACGAGGACGTAGACCCCGAACGCGCCCGGCGCATCGGCTGGTTCATAGCCGTCGTCGTCGTGCCGCTGCTGGAAACGCTCATCGCCCAGGCGCTGGTCATCTGGCTCGTGCACAAGGCGCTGCCCAAATCGTTCTGGTGGCCGGTCATCTTCTCCGCGGCGGTTTTCGGCGGCGGACACCAACAGAGCCCGGTTTACCTGGTCTGCATGCTTTTCGTAGGACTGGTATGGGCGTTCGCCTACCAGAGCCGTTTCGAACGGCAGGGGTTTGCCCAGGCATTCTGGCTCATCTTCCTCATACACGCATCGAACAATGCAATAGCTTTTATTCTCTGATATGGCACGGGTGGTAATCGGACTTTCCGGCGGCGTGGATTCGTCGGTGGCGGCCTGGCTCCTCAAACAGCAGGGGCACGAGGTCGTGGGACTTTTCATGATCAACTGGCACGATACGACGGGAACGCTCGAAGGCGACTGTCCGTGGTACGACGACCGGGTGTTCGCCGAACTCGTGGCCAAGAAACTCGACATCGCCCTGCATGTGGTCGACCTCTCGGCGGACTACCGCACGCGTGTCGTGGATTACATGTTCGCCGAATACGAGAAGGGCCGCACGCCCAATCCCGACGTGTTGTGCAACCGCGAAATTAAATTCGACGTTTTCCTGCGGGAAGCGCTGAAACTGGGCGCCGACTACGTCGCTACGGGCCACTACTGCCGCAAAGCGGAGGAGACGCTGCCCGACGGGCGCACGGTTTACAAACTTCTTGCGGGCAGCGACCCCAACAAGGACCAGAGCTATTTCCTCTGCCAGCTTTCGCAGGAACAGTTGAGCCGGGCATTGTTTCCCGTCGGCGGCCTGCTGAAACCCGAGGTGCGGCGCATCGCCGAGGAGCAGGGGCTGGCCACTGCCAAACGGAAGGATTCGCAGGGTATCTGCTTCGTGGGCAAGGTCGACCTGCCGACCTTCCTCCAGCAGAAACTCGCCCCTAAGAAGGGCAACGTACACGAAATACTCCCCACGTGGCCCAAATACGTACGCGAGGCCGTTCCGGCACAGGGAGCCCCGACGAGCGAACAGTTGGCCGCCCTGGCCGAGCCGTGGCGCTACACCGTGCGCGACGGCAAGAAGATCGGCGAGCACAACGGCGCCCACTACTACACCATCGGCCAGCGCAAAGGACTCGGCATCGGGGGCCGCAAGGAGTCGCTGTTCATCCTCGCGACGGACGTGGCGCAAAACGTGATCTACGTCGGCGAGGGCGACGCACACCCCGGATTGTGGAGGCCCGCGCTGCACATCGCCCCGGAAGAAATACATTGGGTAGACCCCTTGCATGCCATGCAAGCGCTCACGAGCCGCCGTTTTTCGGTCCGCATCCGCTACCGCCAACCCTTACAGGGGGCAACGCTCCACATGCGTCCGGAAGGGCTGTATATCCTGTTCGACGAGCCCCAGCGCGGCATCACCCCGGGGCAGTTCGCTGCGTGGTACGACGGCGACGAGCTGGTCGGATCGGGCGTGATCGAGAACTGACCAAACCTGAAACCATGATAAAACACCTTGCACTTATCGCCGCCGGAGCGCTGTTTCTGCACACTGCAACGGCCCAGAAGTACGTCGACGCCTCGACGCTGACCATCATCGGCCGCACCTGTCCGATGGAAGGACATCCCTATTACCGGGTCGATACGACACGCTACCATTTCGACGAAAAGATCATACGCACCTACTGCGGCTACCCCGCGGGCATGGCCGTGCTTTTCACCACCGACAGCCGCCGGATCGAGGCCCGCTGGACCACGACCCCGCGCAACTACGGCTGGAACATGACCCCGGTCCTGCAACGCGGCATGGATCTCTACGTCCGGGAAAACGGCGTGTGGACAATGGCCGGGGCGGCGCGTCCCGGATTGCAGGACAAACACGCCGGCACGATCGTCGACCACATGGACGGACAGCCCAAAGAGTGCATGCTCTACCTGCCGGCGTGGAGCGAGTTGCTGACGCTGGAGATCGGCGTGGACGACGACGCTTCGGTTTCTCCGCTCGAATCGCCCTACAAACACCGTGTCGTCGTCTTCGGATCGAGCGTCACCCACGGCGCCTCGGCCAGCCGCCCGGGTATGGCTTACCCGGCGCGCATGAGCCGTATGACGGGCATCGAGTTCGTCAACCTGGGTTACAGCGGCAGTTGCAAACTCCAACCCGAATTCGCGCGGCTGCTCGCCGAAACCGATGCCGACGCATTCCTGTTCGACGCTTTCTCGAACCCCGGCCCGGCCCAAATACGCGAACGGCTCGACGGGTTTGTCGCAACGCTCGTCAAAGCCCATCCCGACAAACCGCTGATCTTCATGCAGACCCACTGGCACACCGCGGGCAACCTCGACCAAGAGGCTGCGAAATTCCACCGCGAGCGGATCGACACCGTCGACGAAATGATGCGGCGGCTGGCGAAACAATACGACAACGTCTATTTCCTCGACGGCGAGTGGTTTCTCGGCAAAGACGCCGAAGGGACCATCGACTGCGACCACGGTTCCGACCTGGGATTCGACCGCATGATCGCCGAGCGGCTGCCCCGCATCGCGAAAATCCTGCGTAAATACGGGATCAAATAGCCTTTCCCGCATCGTTACACCCCGGCCGGCATGGCCGAAAGTCCGAAGTACGACATCAAATACAATGTAAACCATATCAGCGAAATCGCCAGGTTCCCCGGCTGTTCGCCGCGTGATTTCCTCCCCGAAAATTCCCTTTAAACCCCGATCGTGAAGATTCGCCGCCTGATAACGTCTGTCCTGCTCTGCGCGGGATGCTGCGCCGCCCTCGGACAACGACCTGTCGGCATCGCCTTCTACGACGTAGACCGGATTTACGACACCCTTCCGGCCCTTTTCTACGACGATGCGGATTACACACCCGAAGGCCGCCTGCGCTGGACATCGGAACGCTATACACGCAAAATCCGCAATACGGCAGCCGTGATCGACTCGATGGCCCTGCCTCTGGTCGCCCTGTGGGGCGTGGAGAACGAACAGGTCGTGCGTGACATCGCGGCAGCCTGCGAAGGCGAATACTCCTACCTCCACCGCACGCTTAATTCGCTCGACGGAATGGATTTTGCGTTGCTCTATTACGGAGACCTCTTTTTCCCAACCTACGACGAACCGGGGCGCCGCTACCTCTACATCGAGGGCGAACTGGGGCGCGATACCGTGGGACTGGTGCTGTGCGGCGATGCGCGCATGGCCCGATGGGTCGTGAAGGACCTGCGCGAAGAGCGTCCGCACGCCAAACTGATCGTAATGGGACGCTCGGATTTCCCGGCCCCCGAAACCTGGGGATTGCACGATGCGACCCGGCGCGCCGAACAGGCCGGGCGGGGCACGGTACGCCGCGGCGGACGGTGGCAGATGCGCGACCGGATACTCGCCGATACGGCCCTAAAAACCTCGGAAGGCGATGTTTTTGCGCGTCGCTATCTGGTTGACCAAAAGACCGGTAACCCCTTCACAACCTACTCCCGCGGGGCTTATCGGGGCGGCTATGGGTATTCACTGCCGGTATTTGTATACATCCGGTAGATTTTTTTGGAATTTTCGAAAAGTTTTCGTATTTTCGCAATCCCTTCAACGGAAATGCATTTTATGGATGCGGTAACGGAAACGTCACCGCAATTTTTCGGCTTCACGGGACAGGAATAAGAAAAAATTTTTATATTTATAGAACAATTCAAAACCAAAAAAAGTTATGGCAGACGTAAAACGGGTCTATACCTTCGGTAACAAAGAGGCCGAAGGAAACGGCAAAATGCGTGAACTGCTCGGCGGCAAAGGTGCGAACCTTGCGGAGATGAACCTTATCGGCATCCCCGTACCTCCGGGATTCACCATCACCACGGAAGTATGTGCGGAATTCTATAAACACGGCAAAGAGGCCGTGATCAATATGCTCCGCCCCGAAGTCGAGAAGGCGATGCAGAACATCGAGAACCTGACCGGCATGAAATTCGGCGACAAAGAGATGCCGCTGCTCGTTTCCGTCCGCTCGGGAGCACGCGCGTCGATGCCCGGCATGATGGACACCATCCTCAACCTGGGCATGAACGACCAGGCCGTAGAGGCCGTAGCCAAGCGTACGGGCAACCCGCGTTTCGCCTGGGACTCGTACCGCCGTTTCGTACAGATGTACGGCGACGTGGTGCTGGGCATGAAACCCGTATCGAAAGAGGACCACGATCCGTTCGAGGTGATCATCGAGGAGCAGAAGGCCAAGAAGGGCGTGAAGAACGACACCGACCTGACCACCGACGACCTGAAGGAGCTGGTGAAGAACTTCAAGGCCGCCGTGAAGAAGCAGACAGGCGAGGATTTCCCCGCCTGCCCGTGGGAGCAGCTCTGGGGCGCCGTTTGCGCCGTATTCGGCTCGTGGATGAACGACCGCGCCATCCTCTACCGCAAGCTCAACAACATCCCCGCCGAGTGGGGCACGGCCGTATCGGTACAAGCCATGGTATTCGGCAACATGGGCGAAAATTCCGCGACGGGCGTAGCCTTCTCGCGCGACGCCGCAACGGGTGAGAACCTCTTCAACGGCGAATACCTGATCAACGCCCAGGGCGAGGACGTGGTTGCCGGCATCCGCACCCCGCAGCAGATCACCATCGAGGGTTCGAAGCGCTGGGCCGTTGCCCAGAAGGTTTCGGAGCAGGACCGCAAGACCAAATTCCCCTCGCTCGAGGAGGTGATGCCCGAAGTCTACAAGGAACTGTTCGACATCCAGCACCACCTGGAGCAGTATTTCAAGGATATGCAGGACATCGAGTTCACGATCCAGGACGGCAAGCTCTGGATGCTCCAGTGCCGCAGCGGCAAGCGTACGGGCGCCGCGATGGTCAAGATCGCGATGGACATGCTGCGCGAAGGTCTGATCGACGAGAAGACCGCCGTACTGCGCTGCGAACCCGCGAAGCTCGATGAGCTGCTCCACCCGGTATTCGACAAGAAGGCTATCTCCAACGCACAGGTCATCACCAAGGGCCTTCCCGCATCGCCGGGCGCTGCCACGGGTCCTGTCGTATTCTTCGCCGAGGACGCCGAGAAAACGCTGGAAAAGACCGGCAAGCGCGCCATCCTGGTCCGCATCGAGACTTCGCCCGAGGACCTGAAGGGCATGCTCGACGCAGCAGGCATCCTGACCGCACGCGGCGGTATGACCTCGCACGCAGCCGTCGTAGCCCGCGGCATGGGCAAGTGCTGCGTATCGGGTGCAGGCGAGTTGCAGATCGACTACAAGGCGCGTACGATCCAGGTGAACGGATTCACCGTAAAGGAGGGCGACTGGATTTCGCTCAACGGCTCGACGGGCGAGGTTTACCTCGGACAGGTAGCCACCATGGCCGCCGACGTGAGCGGCGACTTCGGCCAGTTGATGGACCTCGCCGGCAAATACTCGGTGCTGAAGGTTCGCGCCAACGCCGACACCCCGAAGGATGCCGCACAGGCATTCTCGTTCGGCGCCGAAGGCATCGGCCTCTGCCGCACGGAGCACATGTTCTTCGAGGGCGACCGCATCAAGGCTTTCCGCGAAATGATCCTCGC